>UPTG01000062.1_pt1 | contig 95066 bp, 73 predicted proteins | sample 2160121 | NCBI WGS metagenome assembly UPTG01 (sample SAMN06266255, study PRJEB28933) | marine metagenome | isolation source: Columbia River Estuary | place: USA:Columbia River Estuary, USA | collected 2014-07-27 | reverse complement strand
CCACGGCCGATCGGAATCATCGCGTCGATCGCTGCGATACCAGTCTGTAAGGGAACCGAGACCGATTTCCGCTTAATAATGCCAGGCGCAATCTTCTCAACAGGATACTGATCCGCAGCGCTAACATCGCCTTTCCCGTCGATCGGCTCACCAAGGGTGTTGACGACACGCCCGAGGAAATTTTCGCCAACTGGAATCGAAAGGAGCTTGCCAGTCGCCTTGCACTCCATGCCTTCAGTAATGTGCTTTCCGTCACCGAGGAACACCACCCCGACTTCACCTTCCTCAAGGTTAAGGGCTAGTCCGGTGAGTCCACCGGGAAATTCGATCATCTCGTTCAGCTGGGCGTCGCTGAGTCCTTCGACCTTAGCGACTCCGTCACCGGTTTCACGGACAATGCCGATATTGGTTTTTTCAACGGACGTAGAGACGTTCGCGATTTGGGCTTCCAGTTCCTGGAGAATGCTGCTCATGACAAGTATTGGTGAGAGAGTGGGTGAAAAGAGAGAGAAAGATGATTATAGAGATTCTTGGAGACGCTCGAGACGAGCTTTGACCGAGCCATCGAAAAGATCATTTCCGACTCGGATGCGCATGCCGCCGAGTAATTCGGGACTCACTTTGAAGTCAAAGTTAAGATCGTCGCCATATTGGCTACAGAGTGATTTTTTGACCTTACTAGAGGTCGCTTTGTTTAGGTCGACGGCGCTTTCGACCGTGACCTGCTTCTTAACAAGCTCTGCTTGGAGAAGGCGGCGAAGCGCTTGAAGCATACCACGATAGTCGCGAGGTTTTTCCTCAGCAAGTTTGGTCACTGCGATTTTAAGATGCTCCTCGTTCACCTGTCCGTCCTTGGAACAAAGGCGGAAAATACGGCGAGCTGTGCTCTGGGCGACCTTGGAGACTTTCATCGTGGGTTAAGTTAAAAATTAGTTGATGCTCGAAACGGCCTCTTCGTTGATCCGCTTCTGATCGGAAGCGTTGAGCTCCTTGCCAGTCACTTGGCAAGTGGTAGCAACAACGAGACGACCGAACTCTTGTTTGAGCTCTGTCGCTAGGGCAGCCCGCTCCGCGCGTGCTGCTTCCTGCGCTTTGTTGAGAATCGTCTGGGCTTGAGCAACCGCCTCTTGGGCCTTCTGCTCACCGAGGGCAGTCGCACTCTGCTTAGCCTCGGAAATCATCCGCTTGGCGTCGGCATTTGCCTTTTCTAGGAGAGCCGCTTTTTCCTGTTCACTCTCATCGAGCTTCTTTTGGATTTCCTCCATCTTGGCCTCTCCTTCAGCGATCCGATTGCGGCGCTTGTCGAGAATCTCAAGAACAGGGGCATAAGCAAATTTCTTCAAAAGGAGACAGATAATGATGAAGTTGACCCACTGGGCGATAAAGCTAGGCCAGCTCACGTGGAACTTCCTTAGGATTTCGCCAACGGCTCCTTCATCGCCACCGGCTTCAACAGGAGCGCTAGCCAAAATTTGAAAGGTATCGAGAAGCATTTTGAAAAGTGTTTACTAGAAAGAGAAGAAAGGAGCCGGCGGCCCTGTTGGGACGCCGGCCAAATCCTTGTTAGCCAAGGAAAATAGCGATGAAGATCAATCCTTCCGCTAACGCGGCAAAAATGATCGAAATCGTCATGATGTTACCGAAAGCACCTGGGTTACGCCCGGTAGCTTCAGCCGCTTTGGAACCGACAAGGCCGATACCGAGTCCAGCACCAAGACCTGCAAGGCCGATGTGAATTTTACCTTCCATCTCCGCAAGGAGATTGAAAAGCTCAGGAAGGGCCGCAGCAATTTGAATTAGACTATCCATTTTCTTAGTTTGTTTAGTTTGTTGTTTGTTCCGTCGGCCCCCACGGGGTCCATGGTCTGACCGACAAGATTTTTTCTAGGGAGAAGATTCAGGAACAGGCTCAATCCCTTGAACCTCGTCCTTATGCTCATGCTCGTCGTCGTGCTCGTGTTCGCACATTAATTTAATAAAGACCGCGCAAAGCAGAGAAAAGACCAAGGCTTGAACAAATCCGACCAAAAGTTCGAGAAAGTAGAAGGGGAGGGGAGGAAGCCACTTTAAGAAGACCGGCACATTCATGGCCGACATAGTCTCCAAGATACTCTCTCCAGCGTAGACGTTTCCGTAGAGTCGGAACATCAGGGCCACTGGCCGAACCGCGATCGACAGCACTTCAATAACACCTACAAAGACGAAGATGGCGCCCATTAAGATCAAAACGATCCCTTTAAATTCGCCTTTTGGCGCAAAAATGTGCCCGAGGAAGTTTTTAACGCCGATTTCGGTGATGGCCCACCAAAACCACATCACCGCAAAGGTCAGTGCCATCGCACTTGTCAAATTAAGATCGGCATTGGCGCCACGAAGGAAGGGCTGATAGCGATCGTTTGGGTTAACCCCGTCACCTTCAAGAAACCAACCGACAGTTCCGATTCCTGGCACAAGGCCAAACCAGTTCGAGAAAAGAATCAAAATGAAAATCGTTCCAAGAAACCAGAAGGTCTTCATTGCCAATTTGTAGCCGAGAATCCCTTCAAAAAAGCTAAACAGTGACTCAACGAGCCACTCAACAAAATTCTGCACGCGCTTGGGAACCATTTGGAGGTTCTTCGTTGCCATTTGGGCCACTCCAATCAAGAGGGCTGCCACAACCCAAACCGCTATCATTGAATTGGTTATCGCAATCGGCCCAAGCGAGAAAACCTCTTCGGCGCCAGCAGGAAGGTGATCGTGATCCGGAAGCTCACCACCGCCCGCAGCAGCTACTGCCGGGAGTGCCGTCGCAAAAAAGAGGACCAAAAGAGGAAAAAATCTGGAAATGGAAGCCATCGCGATTTCGAGCTCCGAAATGGAGCCGGGCGGGATTTAACGACACCCATCGCTTCAGGCAAGTTTTTCTTTGTGAAAAGTTTCACAAAGTCCATTTAACCCCTAAAAATCAACGATTCCAACTACCAAACTATGTTTGGGCATCTTCACTTTTTTGCGATCACGCGAAATCCAAGATCGCTGCGCCGGATGCTGCGGGAGTCGACCCAAAGGCGGCCCAAAATCCCACCGCCCTGATTTTCGAAAGAAGCCCCAGCAGCAACATAAGCTTTTGGTGCAAGCGGTTCTGCCGGATTGATCTCAGAAACCGCAGTCCACTCGCGGACACTTCCAGCCATTCCAGCAAATCCTGCTCCAGTCACATCCATTTGGTCATGGCCCACAGGCCCCCACAATGAAACTTTCCGTGACTGACCTTCATACTCGGCAGCGACCACCCACTCCGATAGCGTCGGTAAACGGCCCTGACTCCACTGTGCATAGGCATAGGCATCCCACCAATCTACCCCGACGACCGGACAATCAATCGCCATGGCCCGTCCGAGCCACATCTTGCCTCTAACCGCCGCAGGCCAAACCACATCCCAATCATTTGGTTTATGATTCTTTTTATTCACTGGCTGCTCGGGGTGCTCGAATCTTCGGTGATCCGGAAAATCGAGGAACGACTTATACTGTCCCAAGGTCACCTCGGTCCGGCTCATCGTAAATCCTTCGCGAATTGAAACTTCCCGCCCTCCCGGAATCTCGTAGCGCCCCAATGGAATTTCGATGTAAGCCTTCATTTCGAAGCTCTTTTGAGCGAGAACAGGATTTTTCTTATCGTTAGAAAAAACAATCAGAAAGATAACCCCGCTGATTGAAGCCACCCCTCCAATAAGCGCCCAAAAAGAGGCGGCGACTTTCGGTGGCTCCTTCATCTGGTATCCCGAAGATCCTGCCACGGTGGGAACAATCTTTTTTCTGCCTTGTAGTTGATCACGGACCTGGTGACTCAACTCGAGAATTTGCTTCCAGGTGAGAGGCATCGGCCGATTTACATCAGTCATAAAGTCACAGATTGACTTCACCCTCGTAGCACCTGGCAATCCCGGCCTCGTCATCGCGTCGAAAACTCCGCCTAATAATTGCTTCGTTCGTGTTTCTATCTGTTCATCACGCGCACCCTTGACCGCCAAATTCATGACCCTTACTTCGTCCTTGCCTGCTATCACGAAATGGTGGAGTTCGTAATCAACCGTCGCGACCTCCTCAATTTTAAGCTGCCACATCGCCTCTGCAATCTGACCCAGTAAAATAACAATCTCAAAAGGAGAAAACCGACTTCCTGATTGGTACAACGATTCTAGACTATCGCCGTCCAGCTTTTCCCTAGAGAAAAAGATATCGTCATCATTAGTGAAAACTTCATAGACCGCTCCGATTCCAGGATGAGTGACCATGGCTTTAGCCCGCACATCGGAGATGAATGAATCCACCACCCCCGGATGCCGCATGACCTTGCTACGCAACATCTCGATCATAACAAGCCTCTGCATCGAGAGCTGCTCTCCTTCCCATGTGCGCGTGAACCGCCCTTCGCTGACAGCGTGCCCCAAGCGATAATCCCCTAGGATGTCTCCTTCCTTGCGCGTCACGCCTGATGTCATCTCTCGAGAATTATCTAGGGGAATCACTTAATTCCCTCCGCCTAGCTCTGCGTCAGGCTCTCGGAAGGGTAAATTAAGTTTCGGCAAAAGAGAATTTCCTTCACTTAGATCCTCAAGATCAAGCCCATCAAGGTTATCAAGATCACGCTGTAGCTCCTCCATCGTTGATTCACCCAGACCCTCACGAAGAAGGGTGCGTGGGTGAGCTCGAATATCGCTCAAGCGCCCATCGTAATAGAGCTCGGCAACAAAGCCGTAAAACTTTCGTTGCCCAAAGAGGAGACCAGTCGCGGGATCCTGATCCGGCACAAAATACCACACTTCGGCAATTTCCTCGCCATCCTTCCAATCAGCAGTCCCAGTCACCCATTCGCTCCCAGAGTCTCCCTGCCGGATAATGGCCTGCCCAATCTTGCCATCCACCTCCTCGTAGAACCGGACCCTTGGAGTAAACAACATCGGGTCAAAATCTTTATTAGTATCGACCTCCACTGGTAAAATTAAAGTCCTGCGCTCCCCGTTTTGCTCTTGGATCGGATTAGTCATTCGGCCCCAACCCAAGCAAGCTAAGTTTTTAACGTCAGGAACTAAACCCTGCGCGACCTTGAAACTCGCCTTCTCAAAAAGCGATCCAGCGTTTGGTCCCAGATTAAAAACTTCATAATAATTGTCTCGCGCTTTGTCAAAAATCCCAAAAGCCTCGTAAGTTGCACCAAGACTATAGAGGACGTTGGGATCACGTGGCTCCCTGAGCTCGGCCTCCTGCAACTTTGTCAACGCTTGTATCAGATCACCTTCCACCCGTGCCTGCCGGGCATCTTTTAAGAGCGCCTCGACGATCGGATCCAAAACAGGGGGAGGAAGATTCAGGACATCCTCTTCAGCGACTTTTGTTACCGACTCCAAATCCGTTAAAACTTCTTTCGACTCAGGAAGCGGCTTTGGAGACACCACTGCGATCGACTTAGGAGGAAGCGCCGCAATCGGCTCGGGTTTGTCGTCGCCCGCTGTCACAAGCGCCGAAGGCGGACCAGGCGCAACGACGTATTCCTTCACAATCCTCTCCCCAGGTTGAGGAATCTGCTGGTTTTTAAAGGCCAAAGCAACACCCACTGACATTAGTTGCACAAAGGCCACTAGCCCGATTATCCAGCACGAGATATGAAACATGCCCAAATTGGGCTTGCGGGAAACTCGTGAATTCTTCATCAGGGAGGCAAGCTTAAGAAAACGGATTGGCTATGTCAACGAGCCCGACCCTCATGAAAACGAGAACCCACCTCACACCCAGACCCACCGCCATCACTGCGGGACCGGATGCAGTGGCGCAAGGCCTAGCGCACCTCCCGGGTCTCGTCTTCTTTGACACAGCCGGCAATCTCCCTACCAAGCACACCCCTCCAATCTCAATCATCGGAGCACGGCCAACCGAAATCATCCGTGGCCACCTTTCGAATCCCTTCGCTCTCGATAATGCTCTGAAAAAACAAGCCCCCTCCTTGGCGCCCGATTACGGCTTCCCTACCGGCGGAGCCTGCGGGTCGATCGACTACGATGGCAACTTTACCTTCGGCATCTATCCCGAGCTCCTCATTTTCCATCACCAATCCCGCGAATGGTGGGAGATCGGTAACCTTTCTAGCCAAATCAGAAAAACTGAACCTAGCGCAAATTTTACACTTGGGACCTGGCAAGATTCGCTTCCCCAAGACGAGTTCATCAAAACTGTCAAAACGATCAAAGAATACATCGCAGCTGGAGATATTTACCAAGTCAATCTCTCCCGCCGCCTCCGCGCAAAATGCCGTGCTCCAGAAGGACTCCTTTTTTTGTACGATAAACTTCGTAATTCATCTCCTGCTCCCAACGCTTCTTATCTCAATCTTGCTGGCCGAGAAATTCTCTCATCATCACCCGAGACTTTTCTTCGCTTCTCGGGCTCTGAAGTCGAAACCCGACCAATTAAAGGAACACGCCCACGCTTTGCTGATCCCGAACTCGATTCTCGATCCGCCTTCGATCTACAGCGATCAGAAAAGGAGCGAGCTGAATTAGTGATGATCACGGACCTCCTACGCAATGACATTGGGCAGGTCTGTGAATTTGGATCAGTTCAAGTTACTGACATGTTACAGCTCGAAAAACTGCAACATGTTCACCACCTCGTCTCAACAATTCGTGGCACTCTCGCTCCAGAATACAACCAACTCTCCGCCCTCGCCTCTTGTTTCCCTGGAGGCTCTATCACTGGGGCCCCAAAGAAACGAGCCACCGAAATCATCAGAGAGCTTGAGCCCGTCTCCCGCGGACTTTATACTGGCGCGATTGGCTTCCTCGGCTTCAACGGTGAGTCTCAATTCAATATCGCGATCCGCACACTGATTCACGAAAATGGACACCTCGACTATCACGTTGGCGCAGGCATCGTAGCCGACTCTGATCCTCTCGCCGAATTTGAGGAAACAGAGCACAAAGCCCGTGGCGTTCGCTTAGCTCTCGAGCCTTAATAAGGGTTTCTTCACGAACCTTAAAAAGCGAAAACCGATCCCGACACTTTAATAAGTGTTAAGATCGGCTTTGTGTTATGAGAGCGCTAATCGAAGATTTATGATCTAAAAAAAGTATCGCCCGCTAAAGATTAGGGTATTCGTATCAACATCGCCTATAGCAGTCCGATCGAGCTTGATCAAAGGAATGAAGCTCCGGTTGTAAACATACTCCATACTTAGGGCAAAATTTGGAGTAACGAAAGTTTCGACACTTGCTGCAAGCTGCTGCAGGCTCTCCCATTCATCTCCCTCATTACCCAACTCTCCGCGCCCGTAAACCAAAGCGAATCGAGTCGGCTTATCTAAGAGCTCCGTATCATATGCAGCGCCCAATGTCACTGCCTGCACTGAGGCGCCACTCGCTGGCCAATCACGCTCATTGAGGCTGACCTCAGCCATTACAGAAACAGGGCCGTTTTGCCACTCGGTCCACGCATTCACGACTCCATTTCTCTCACGAGTAGTTTGTGGATTCGAATCTACTCCCGGATGATTGGCATTATCGGTATCGTAGATACTTGAGTAAAGATAGCCTCCTCCAACCGATACATCCCATTTACCCACATTCGTGTCGTATTGGCCACTGAGCGCAAAATTGCTAAGGAAAGACTGATCTGGGGTATCCGCAACGCGAAGTTGACGCCCACCATTCAACGCGGTGAAAGCCACTTTCCAATTGCTTGCCACATAACCCAACTCTGCTGCAACATCCTGTGTATCCGTCTGATAGAAATGGTTATTCACTGAGTGGGTAATCGGGTTGTAGGCCCCATTATGGCCGAAATTGACGGACATTTTACCTACCGATAAATACCATGGGTTCTGCGAAAGATCCCCAAAAGTCACGAAGGCCTCACGAATCTGGGCATTTTCCTGCCTTGGAAACTGAAGATCGGTGTAAATGCCGCGGACAAAAATCCGCGCTGAATCAGTCGGCGCATAAGTCAAACCAAGCGTTGCTACGTCCAAAATGTCCTCTTTCCCACTCCGTCCTGAATCGTGCTGGCTTGGAAAGCGTCCAAGGATCGGAAACTTTCCCGCTGTATCAGTCCGCTCCTGATAGTGAGAGTAAACAGCATGACCGGAGAGATAAAGTTTACCCGTCTCAAGTAAACCGTCGCGGTAAGACTCCAAGATGTATTGAGATTTATTTCCAATGATCTCCTGCTGATTGAGAATTCTCTTTGAGTAGTCTAATTTCGTGTCCAGCAGCCATTCGCTTGGAAAAAGATCATCAGTGACCGATCCTGAAGATACAACAGGGGCAACTAAGAGTCATTTTAGAAATCCACGACTAAGGTGGTTCAATGATAGTGTGTTAACTATCACTAGAGAGTTAATCAAAATTTTGCCTTGGTAAACAACTTTTAACAAACAAAAGCGGAATCTGTGAATTAAGTGTTCCATCAATTATTTCGATCTTAAGGATTGGGGTTCATCGCTCTATCCAATGAGTGACTTTCTGTGTCTCTAGGAATCCCTCGGCTTTTTTTCCCTGAAGAATCGCGAGAGTGGCGATCAATCCCGCTTGCAGACACTTTGGCATCCCGACGCTCACCGAACAAGGGGCCTGGCTCACCGGCCACCCAGTCCGGGGATTAAGAATATGAGAGAGTTTTTTGCCCCGGTGCATAATAAAACGGTTGGCATCACCACTCGTCGCGATAGCCCCTTCCTCAAGTGCGAAATTCGCGGGTGCACCCTGAATCCCTATTTGCCATTGTGGTCTAGATCGTGGTTTCCGGTTGGCGGCGAGGTCACCTCCAAAGTTGACGAGGATGGGCGCATCGCTCATTTCATGACAAAGCGCTAGCGCTTGATCAACCGCGTATTCCTTGCCGAAACCGCCGAAATCAACCTGCATCCCGACGGGCACTTGAATGGTTTTGCCATCCCACGAAACTTTTTTCCAGTCAATGAATGGCAAGAGTTCTTTGATGGCTGCCCGTGAAGGCGCTTCACCATTTCCAGAGAAATTCCATAGCTTACGGAGAATCCCTGAAGTGATGTCAAAATCGCTAGTGCTGAGTTCATAGGCAGCAGCAGCAAAGTTCAATAGCCGAGCGGTTTCCTCGTCTACCGCTACCGGCCTGTTTTGATGGATTTGGTAGATAAGGTTATCATCACGATAACGACTGTATTTCCTCTCAAGTCGCCACGCCTCATGAGCTACGGTTTTCGCAACCCGTGATGCTTCTTCCTTCCGGTCACACTGGATCAGAACTTCGCAAGGCCCAGCCATAGCCTGAAACGAGGCCGAAAATTCCCCGGATTCTTGACGGTAGTTGAGAGTGATTGGTCGTTCTTCTTCCAAGCCTAAAAATCCATATTGAAACGCACCATAAAAGCGGAAACATCTTCACTTAAGTCCTGATTACGAAGCTCACCAAAAATTCCTTCGCGGTCGCCAAGCCCCTGAAGATAATACTCGAGAGCAATGCTCCAAGGACGATCAACATTGTCGCGCCCATATTCCAGCCCCACAGTGTAGGCCATCATCTCACCCAGGCGGTAATCAGGTGATGCGTAACTTCCACTACCGACAGCGGGCACATTGCCTTGAGTAAAAAACGGAGTGAAGAAATCAGCATCATTCTGCTGATAGATTCGCAGGTGGGGTTCCAAGTAAGAGACGTCATTGAGACGCCATTTATATTTGAAATCAAAAGTGTGCGAGTTGATGCCCCAGTCATCCGTCATAAAGCGGTATGAGGAGTCGAAGACGTGGCTGTCGAACAGGTCTCGCTTGTATTTTATGAAGAAACTCTGCTTGAGACGTGAATCGGGACGGCTCTCAAAGACAACTTGCGACAGCCCAGTGGCTAAGTCTTGTGTTACCGGGCAGCCATCGGCTCCCACAACTGAGATGAATTTATAGGGGTCATTTAAATAGCCCTCCGAGGAACTAACCGAGTAGCCGAATTGGACCAGCGACCGTGAGTCGATTACCTGGGTAATTCCAAACAAGGCATCCATGACGATCTTCTCATCCTCCTCACCACTACGTTGCTGAATTTCGTCGGGATTGCCCATAAGGCCGAAGCTAGTAGGAAGCCCACCCACCGGTGAGATCGTATCACTGAAGAGGGATAATCCACCAGAATAAGTGCGGTTGCGATCATCAGTCTGGTAGCTTAACAAGGTATTTATGGAAAGTGACCGATAATCATACTCATTAGAAAAAGCTGTTCCAATAATAGATTGCCAGTTGCCATCCCACTTACGATCCCAAGTCAGGGCCAAAGCATAGCGGGTGTCGAGGAAGGTATCATCCAAGGGAGTTTCGTTGGCCGCTGTGGTATAGTCACCATTTCCGGAAGGCCTAGTGAAAGTCTGAGCGCGATCGGTGGGAACCGCTCCGTTGGCAGAAGCTCCAGTGAGCGAGTCGAAAGTGAGACGGAATCCAATTGTATCGCGATTATTGAGAAAATAGCTGCCATCAATGATAGCCTCGATGGCCGAAACACGATCAGTTTCAGTATAGTAAAGAAGCGAGCCTTTAAAGTCGGTATCAAGAAGGTCCGATTTACCAAGTTGGGCATTAGCCTCTCCAGCTCCAAAAACGGCCATTGAAGCAGTTGCGAGCGACGCGATGATCTTTTGATTTTTCATAGCGGGTTTGTTTAACTTACATTCACCTCTATTCGGCTTCGGATATCAACTTACCCCCTTCTCCCGCTATAACCGAATTCCGAGCAGCACGATTCCCATCCTCATCAAACTCCGTGATGGTAACTTCAGCATTGATGCCGTCGAGTTTTGCCAATAAATCGTCAAGTGCTTCTCTAGTTTTCAAGACGTACTTCCTATTCATACCACTTCCGCCATACATATTCTTTTTTGTAACAGTTACGTAAAAGGATACTATTTTCATTACCAATTCGTCTTAATTACATCCACAGCCACCTCCACCAAAGCTCCGGCCGCCACTAGACGCCTCCTTACTGAAATAAATGTGATTATTAAGCGCGGTCGTAAGGGGGGACGAATCGAGCTGCATATCCGATCGGGAGAGAACCGAAGAAGCGTCGCGCGGTCCCGCTCCAAGGTTTGAACAAGCGCCCAAAAAGGAGGCGCTAAGTGATCCGAGTAAGAAAAACTTCATCAGTAGCGCAACATATCTCACTGAAAATGAGAATTCCGTGAGAGAACCGAGAACTCAGCAAACTAATTTTCTCATCGGTCTTTCATCTCGGTCAGGTTATTGACTGACTACTAGATGAGAATTTTGGTCTTAGAAGACTACCCACCGCTTCGAAGGAGCATTGTAGAATGCCTAGCCGAAGAGGGCTATGCCGTCGATAGCACAAACTCGGGTGACGAGGGCCTTTGGTTTGTGAGGAATCACAAATACAATGTTGTGTTACTTGATATTATGGTTCCCGAAGTGAGCGGCCTGGAGATTCTCAAGAAGTTGCGGAGCGATCAAAATCCAGTTCCCGTTATTATGATCAGTGCCCTCGATACAGTGAATCAGAGGATCGAAGGTCTAGAGAGTGGCGCCGATGATTATTTAGTGAAACCATTTTCACTGGATGAAATGCTTGCACGGGTGCGGGTCCAAATCAGGAGGGGACACGAAAAGAAATCACCCCTGATCACGATTGGTGATCTTGTCATCGACACCTCCAAAAAAAATGTTCAGCGTGCGGGAAAGGTCATCGATCTCACTCGAAAAGAATATCTTCTTTTGGAATGCCTGGCATTTCGAAATGGTGAGGTTCTTTCCCGAGAAAAAATCGCAAGGCAAGTCTACCAAGACTATGAAGGTGGCACAAGTAATGTAGTGGATGTCTACATAGGCTACCTTCGCAAAAAGCTTCACAGCAACGATCTGCCCAACCTCATTCACACCAAACGAGGACATGGTTACCTTTTGAGCGAATAATGAAACGCCCTTCAATTCGTGACCGGCTTCTCGTGTGGATCACTTTTGTCATCACCCTTATTATGGCGGTGGCAGGAACTCTGCTCTACTACTCCGTAAAGCGGTCTCTCTACTCGCAGCACGACTTGTTAGTCAATGAGGCCGCTACTCTTATTTTAATTGAGGTAAAAGCGAGGAATGGTGAGGTCTATCACGAGTGGCAGACTTCGCTAAATTCCACTTCAGAAAAATCGACCAAGAGTATGATTCAGGTCTGGGATCTAAAGACGGGAGACTCTGTGAAGTCACCCTCGTTAGGTGAAGAAGATCTGGAGCGACAATACGGCGAGGTAGGCGAGCGGATTTTTTACAACGTCACTTTGCCCAATGGGGTTCCTGGGCGGGCAGTGGGTATATTAACCCTTCCGGTGAAACAAGGAATCGATGGAAACGAGGGTTTTCTTCCAGAGGAGCATCCCCAGATTTTTGTATGGGCAGATAGCACTGAAGAATTACGAGATGTTTTGATAAAAACCAAACGGGCATTTGTTGCCGCTGGTGTTGCAGTAATTTTTGTCTCAGCAGCTGCAATTTGGCTGATCATCTACTTTTTATCGCTCGCAGTGCAGTCTTTTAGCTCTGACCTTTTATCACGGGAAGGAACAGAAATAGGAGAGCCCATTCCCGTTCCTGATCATCTCCCTTCGGAAGTAGTAGGAATTGCTAAAAAGTTTAATGCCCTATTGGAGCGAATTGACCACTTCCGCGAAAAAGATCAGGATTTCTTTCTTAACGTAGCCCATGAAGTCAGGACTCCACTTGCCGGGGTGAAGGCGGTAATCGAGCAGGCTTTGCGCCAGCCGCGTAAAGTCGAAGACTACCAGAAACGATTAAGAGAAGCGCTCAATGCCACCGAGAATTTGGTCCGCTTAATTAACCGGCTCATGGAGTTTGGCAAACTGCGTAATGCCCGGGAATCGATGGTGGAAACTACTTTATCTCTCGACCTTCTCTCAGAGAATATCCTCGAGAAACTCCGCGGAAAGGCAACTGAAAATCGTCTGCGGTTTGATGTTAGTTTTTGTGGAAAGACAGAAATTGACACCGACGAGGAGCTTCTAAGTATCGTTGTCAATAATCTAATTGAAAACGCGATCAACTATGCGGCGCCTAACACCGTAATTAGAATCAAAACATCTAATGTGGATAGAATAATCACCTTCGAAATCCAAAATGAACATTCGAATATGGAAACTATTCCAGAAACCCTTGATGTCTTTTTTGATCCCTTTTACCGGGCTGATAAGGCTCGTAATTTCGTGAAGAAAAATATCGGGATTGGTCTCAGTTTCTGCAAAGAAGTAATGATTATGTTAGGCGGAGAAATCACGGCAACAAAGTCATCTGACCACAGCTTGTGTTTTACGATTCGACTTCCAGCCAAAGAGCATGTGAGCGACTAGCAGAGATCTATTTCTAATTTATCCACAACCCCTTATATAAAATTCCTGTCAGGCAGGTCGTGGCGTGCGTACAGAAACGCGATTGGTGAACGTTATCGTTTCCTTGAATTACTGGTAAGCCAGGTGTGATGACCATCGAGCCACGTCAGATTGGAGAGGGCTTGTGCTTTTCATCCCGCCTATGTGGACTAGGATCCTGAAGTGACCCCTGCCGAGTTTCAAATTCTGGAGACTGTCTTCCTGATAGTCGTCGCCTCGCTTTTACTCCTCGCGTTGCCGGGATATGCTTGGCTGCGATTATCGACTCAAAAGAATCATATGGATCAGGGAGACGATACTCCACCCCCCGTAATCCAGCCTTTCGATCTTATTATTGTCGGCTTCTACATTCTTGTGTTTACCGTATTTTTGAAGGGCGCAGAATCCAAAATGGAAAACTTGGAGGAGTTGCAAATGACAGCCGGCCTAGTGTTGTGGAGTTCTATCGCCATGCTTTCAATCGCTGGCATTGTTCCATCGATACTTTTTTGGCGTACAAACATTGTCGAGCTTTTTGGCCTTCGTTGGACACGTTGGAAAAGTATTTTTTGGATCATGCCGGCCTTTGTTTTTGCGATGATGATCGTCGGTTCAATATTGGTCGCTTGTGGCTGGCAAATCTGGGTTCAAGATTCACTCGGAGCAAAACCTCAAGAGGCTGTCACGCTAGTGAGAGAGACCTCAGATGTGAGATTACTGTTAGCAATGGCGGTGAGCGCCATCATCATTGCTCCAATCGCCGAAGAATTGATATTTAGAGGCTACCTTTATCCGGTTGTGAAACAATTTACCGACCGCTGGTTTGCTTCGATTTTTAGTGGCGCATTATTCGGCGTTATTCACTTCAACGTTATGGGTCTACCAATGCTCGCCTTAATGGGAATTATTCTGGCAGTGATTTATGAGAAGTCTGGTTCACTTTGGGTCCCAATCGGTTGCCATGCGGCATTCAATGCGACCTCGGTTGGCTTAATGTTAATTTCGCGAGCCTATGAATTTCCCACATCGCCATGAAGTCGGTTCGTCAATTAGGTGAAGACGGCTTGATCGCTCGTATTTGCAGGGATCTTCCAAAACCCGCTCATGTCATAGTGGGGCCTGGCGACGATTGTGCGGTGGTAGGGGCCGGGGAGGAATTAACCTTATTAAAGACAGATGCGGTGGTCGCTGGGGTCCACTTTTTGTCCAATGAAAAATCGACGCGAGTCGGTTGGAAAGCAGTAGCGCGTGTCCTAAGTGATTTCGCTGCGATGGGAGGAGAGCCCTGCGAACTCCTAATAACCTTAGCCTTAGCGCCCGAGGTTTCCGTTGACTGGGTAGACGGCCTCTATCGTGGCATGAGCTCCTGTCTGAAGCAACATGGCGGGGTCATTGTAGGTGGTGAAACGATTTCCCTTCCACAGGGCACTCCTACGATGGTTTCAGTAGCCGGGAAGGGGAGGGTGGCACGCGCCAATCTCGTCACTCGGAGCGGCGGACGCCCAGGCGATGGCATTTATGTAACGGGTCGGCTTGGCGGCTCAATTAACGGCAAGCACCTTGATTTTACGCCCCGGCTTCGCGAGGCGGCCTGGCTCGTGAGTAACGGGGGGGTCACAGCAATGATGGATCTGTCCGATGGTCTTGCCAAAGATCTTCCACGTTTAGCCCGGATGAGCGGAGTCGGCTTTGAGCTAAATCGCGATTCCCTGCCATGTTCAGAAGGCTCCACCCTTGCGCAAGCAATTGGCGACGGCGAGGACTATGAACTCCTTCTCACGAGTGGCGATGACCTAAAGCCAGCGTGGGATGAAAAATTCCCCGAACTTGAGATCACTAGAATCGGCACCCTCCTCGAGGGTGCAGGCGATTCGATCGAAGGCGGCTGGGACCACTTCCATCGGTAGGAACCTTGCCTACTTCTTAGGCATAAGGGGCGAATTGATGTCTGCCAAATCTTGAGGCTTCACTTCCTTAACCTCTCCGCCAAATCCGAAGCGAGTTGGGTGATAAGTCCCAACAAAATCGATCTTAGCGTCACCTTTAATTTGATCTTCAAGACCGGCGGCCCAAAAAATACCATTTATAATGAGGCGTCGGTAGTTCGGGTCGAGAAGGTCCTGAGAAGCTCCTTGGGTAGAGTGGAAGACGCGGACTTTTTTGCCATCCTTTGATTCGTAGTGGCGAGTCCAGGTAGAAGGACTTGGCTTCTTCTTGGGATCTGCTTCGGCCTCTTTGGTCATCCCATTGAGAGGCTGGCTTTCAGTAAGGACAGTAAAGGTATCATCGGGAATTCCAACATAAGCTCCGGCCATGCAAAGGGCATTGTCACCTACTCCACGGAGGATGAGATTATCTTTCTGGCCCTTTACTATCTGAATCTGGGTCGCCTGCTTATGATTACGCCCATAGTGCCCAACCCAAGTGTTCCCAAGAATTTGATGCCCAAAGCCCTTTTCGTATTCCTTGCCACCATATTGGAAGTCGAATTTTGAATAAGTTTTCCCTTTTGGAATTTTGAAAGCGTGAGATGAAGTCCGAAGTCCAACAACTGGGCCCCCGCGCTCCACATAATCTGCGATGTGCTTCATCTGTTCATCGGGTAAATCGAGAAAACGGGCAAAAATCACCATTAGATCTGCGTCCTTGAGGGCTTCCAGCCCATGAATGTCTGAGGCGCCAGCATCAATGTGGCCATTCGCATCGACTCCAAAAAGAACCGTCGTTTTAAATCCCTGATGTTGGGCTAAAATACGGGCTAAAGCGGGGCAGGTTTCCTCGGCACGATACTCGTGATCGGACGCGACGAAGACAATGTGTTTCCCTTTTCCAGGGCCATCACCACCCTGATAGGTGATCTGACCAAAAATCGGAACGAGGCTGAACATAAAGAGGTAAACAAATTTCATGGGCATTTCTTACGTTAAAGAACGAGGAATTCTCGCAAGCAGATTAAATTGATTTTTCTGTCGCAACTTCTTCGAGTCGGTCATTTTGCCGTCCTACAAAAAATAACCAATCTTTATGAAAAAATCACTTCTACTCATCTGCTTCCTCGTAATCCCAACTTTCGGTGATCATCACGGGGAGGCTAAGAAAGAAGGGGCTGGGCTTCCCGCCGGCCTTCCTTCCGAATCGAATCCTACCGCGCTTGAAAAAGCTGGATTCAAATCCCTCTTCAATGGCAAGAATCTCACTGGCTGGAAAAAGGTCGGCGGCACCGCGAATTACGAAGTAAAGAATGGTGCGATCCGCGGGTTTGGAAATAAAATTAGAGGAAATACCTTTCTGCGCACTACAGAAGAATACGGTGACTTTATCTTCACCTTCCAATTTAAGTTTATCGATAAATCAGGCAACTCAGGCTGTATGTTCCGGGCCTTTCAGAAGGGTGGAAATCCTGATGGCCGAGTCACCGGATACCAGTGCGAGCACGACAATTTTAAGAATGGGACACGCGCTTGGACTGCTGGTATTTACGATGAAGCCCGTCGTGGATGGCTGGACCCCAACAAAAAGGCTTCGGCTGAAGTAAAAGACGCGTTCACTCAGCAGGGTAATCGCCTCTTCAAATGGGAGACCTGGAATACCATCGTAATAAAGTGCAAAGGTAACCATATTGAAACCTACTTGAATGGTGAAAAACGTGCTGACTTTACAGACACTGATAAGAAGAATGCCGACCTCAAAGGATTTTTTGCGCTTCAGGTTCATGGTGGACCTTCAGGAGATCTTCTCTGGAAAAACCTCTATCTGAAGGAGCTCTAGAAACGCTTATCTTTAAATCCCCGCTGCTTACTTTAGAAAATCAGAGTGACCAGCAGGATTTCTTTGCCCAGACTTGATCATCATGAATCGCCGCCGCTTTACCCTCATAAGCTCACTCACTCTGGCCTCTGGAAGTGTTCTCAAGGCAGCCAAAGCGGAACAGGCGGAAGTCCTTTCGCTCGGACTGCTGACCGATGTCCACTATGCTGATAAGAAAACTCAAGGCACGCGGGCTTATCGCGACAGTCTTCTGAAGGGCAAGGAGGCGGCTGAATTCTTCAAGTCAAAGAAGCCAGCAGCGATTGTTTGCCTTGGAGATCTAATCGATGCTGCCCCGTCGGTGGAAACCGAAATTTCATACCTCACGGCAATTTGCAAGGTTCTCAATGTCACCGGGATTCCAAGACATCACGTCCTTGGAAATCATTGTGTGGCCACCCTTAACAAAGAAGAATTTTTTAAGAATGCCGGATCAGCCAACAAAGAAGGTCACTATTCCTTTGATCTTAAGGGAACCCATTTCGTCGTCCTCGATGCTTGCTACAATTCCAAGATGGAGCCGTATGGCCGAAACAATTTTGTCTGGCATGATTCCAATATGACTCCGCAAGAAATCGTCTGGTTAAGAAAAGATCTCGCGGAAACCAAACTTCCTGCCGTGGTTTTTACACACCAACGTCTCGATGTTGACCGTCCCAACAAATATGCCATTAAACAATCCGTTGAAGTCCGAAAGATTCTTGAGGACTCCAAAAAAGTGCGTGTGGTATTTCAAGGGCATAGCCATAAAAACGAGTTGGTAGAAGTGAACGAAATTCCTTACTGCACTCTAGCGGCTATGGTTGAAGGAGAAGGAGTTGAGAGCAGTTCGTATTCACTTTTGCGATTCTTCAATGATGGCTCCATTAAGCTGGAAGGATACCATCGTCAGAAAGACCAAACTTTTCCTGAAAAAGCATAAGAGCATTCACGATTTTTGCCCTGACAATTTTTTACTGGCTGCTTGGGGGACATGGCCAGAGGTAGAGAAAGTCAGCGCAGGATCGTTTCAAAATAACCTTTATTTAAACGACAAAGGCCCTCTGATTTCAAACAAGATGGTAAAAGAAAAACTCAAGGAGATTGCGTGACCTTCACACGAACAAATTCACGAGTGGTCACCGCAAGATCTGAAAGAGATCGATAGGTCACAGTATCGCTACCATCACCATTCGAAATGGACGAGACAACCTCGGTTTGAATTAAGTTCCAGTCGATAAGATTGGCCGAACTTTCCACCGAGATGACAATATCTTCCGCGGCAGAGTTCCGGCGGAAGGTGACTGTGAGATTCTCCGCAGCCGGATTTCCAAAAAAGCCCGAGCCAAGAGTAATAGCAGACTCCGGGCTTGCCCCAGCGTCACCATTGATAGAGCCAAAGGCGTATTCGAGAAGAGCGTTGAGACCGTCACCGTCTTGATCAGCATCGGGATCACCAGTGAAGGTTTGCCCGTCGCTCCCCCCCGGAGAACCACCCAAAGCAAAGCTGGCGCGCCAATTAGAAGGATCGCCGTGAGAAGGCGAAGTTTGCGGTGAAACCAGAACCAAAGTTGCTCCTGTCCCATCCGGCGCAGCGGGCCAAGGAGTGCCATCAAGATAAGCAAAACGCTGAATATCGATTGTTCCGGTAGCATCGATAATGGCAAGCTCTTCACCGCTGTTATCGAGACTTCCAGTGAAGACTCCGGGAGCGATAAGAATTTCAGAAGTATCGTAATCAGCTGCAAAGCCTACCTGATCTTTTACGATTACAATCCGTTGCCCTGCTGAGAGCGTGGTCCCAGCTGGAAAAGTATAAGTAACACCAGTAAAGGAAAGATCGGTAAGATCTATGGCAGTTGCCGAGATATTCATCAATTCGAGCCACTCCTTCGTGTCATCAGCTCCCGCTGGATTATAGTTGATTTCTGAGACAACCAAGTTGCTGGGCGAAGCTGGAATTCCCACGATGAAATCAGCTTCCGTAAGAGCCGACCATTCGCCTCCGCTGAAAGAACGAGCCTTGAGCGAGCCCGTTTGAGTTAGAGTAACCTCCGAGGCTCCAGGGTTAGGCTTGACGCCCCGGACTCTGAGGTCGAGCCCTAGGTCACTACTCCCACTAGAAGTTTGGTGTACTTCCACCGCAATGACATTGATTCCTTCCAAAAGATCACCCTGGGAAAGAATCAGAGATTTTAAGCGCACGATTTCATCCTCGGGACTAGCGCTATTTGCTAGAGAACTAAAAGTGACGACTCCACCAGTCAGGTTACTTCGGTCGATCTCTCTTCCGTTGAGGTAAACAATAGCTCCGTCATCGCGAATTAAATCGAACACAAGTTCGGTGTAATCAGACGCGCCCGTGACATTAAATTCCTTACGAAAGTAAGTTGTGATATTTCGCGGAGTAGTCGCTGGTCCGACAGTGGTCTTGATGGAAATTCCACCAACCCGGCCATATCCCAACATAGCCTGACCAGTTCCCCAGCCATTTTCATTATAGTTTGGATGCTTCCAATCAGAGGAACTGTAGGCCGCATTACCAACCACAACGTTGCTGTTGCTCTGAGCGACCCCGTTGTCGAGAAAGCGCCAGCCATTCGCTTCAAAGTCGAGGAAGGTATCTCCAACCACCCCACCTACGAGCATCCCAGCGTCTGGGTTGACCCCACCACCAATCAATCGCGGGTCGCTGCCGTCAGTCGTGTAATAAATATTTCCTTCTGTCGCAGTAACTGCGAGATCAAAGTCGCTGGGAACAATTCCTCCGTGCTGCGAATAAATCGGAGGATCAATGGAAGGATAAAGATCACGAGAGCGGAGTTCACGAATGATCGAGCGGCTATTTCCCTCATCATGAAGAATGGGAATATAGTGATCAGTGATGACGTCGCGCTCGACTACCCAATGTTGCTCACGAGTAAAATAGATAGGGTTATTGAGAGTTGGAGGATAATAATCTGCATCAATGTTGGTTGAACTTGACGCAGTATTCCCATAGGGCGTGTTGTCTTGAGTGTCACCCCAGCGAGCGGACTCTGCAACGATCGCTTTATCAATCTCATCAGAAATCTTCCGATAGCGCGCAACCGACTCGCTCTCACTGAGCGCACCGCCATTGAACATGTGCTTGTGAACACGGTCGGCGAAAAGTAAGAGAAATTCATCATTCCGCCGTAGTCGCTGGAAAGGGCCGCCGGCCGCCGAACTGCTATTATAACGATTCCAGCTGAACTTATCTAGAGCGATTTCTTGGTCCCAAACTTGAAAACGGAATTTACCGTCACCGCTGATCTCGTTAACGGCACCGTAGCCATTTTTGGCCGGCCAATCTTCTGCATCCGCGTAAAAATGGAGAAACATGTAATCGATGTAGTTATCGAGATCGAGGTAGTCCTTCACTTGCTCGTAAACGCTATCGTCAGTGATATTACTGCTGAGAAGATTGGTCATGGCATTCCAACGAGATCTCGCTTCCGTCACGGCGTGATCCTTATTTACCTTCCAGTCCTCTTCTCTACCCCCAAGGTGTTCAGCATACCAATCGTCTTCAATTCGCTCAGTTAAATCGTGAACACCGAAATAAAGTCCATTGTAATAGAGATGCACGAATCGGCCGTGTCCACTGGCGTGGCCTAGATCGGTCATGCTATCCTTCATCCAGACATCACGAGTATACTGCGAATCATTTGGGCGATAGCGACTACTGCTCCAAGTATTTAAGGCCCAAGAATCAGTAAAGCAGGCTCGCAAAACAAGCTTGTTAAATGTCTCAACTTCTGAGTCTTCAAACAGTGGATAGTTTAACTTGGGAATGCCGACCGAGGAACTGAAAGTAAGACGCATCGAGTGCTTTTGCATCCGATTGGGGGTTCGGCTTGAATTGCCCTGTGTTTCGATTTTGCAGTCTTCTTGAAAACCCTTCGTGCCATCCGGGAATATATATTCAATCGAGCACTCCCGTTCGAAGCGACCCCGCGGATTAGTGAGGACCCCCCCATTCCCGCCAGTGATGTCCTGTTGTCTCATCGAAATTGCCATAGTCGGAATATCAAGTAAGGCTTCCTGTACTGTGTAAATTCCGAGTCCATTTGTATTATTTACAACTCGCGGATCCATCTCGTAGTCCGAAGCGACATTCTGACCGACCTGGCTATCGAACCCCCAGTTAGAAGGCCATCCAGGTGGATTAGTTGGTTGCTTCACGACCTCTTCAATAAAGAGATAGGTATGGGTATCCACGTTGGTCGGAAGCCAATCGCTGAAAGTCGCAATGGCGCGAATAGTGCTGGTCGTATTGATGGAGATCGGCTCGGAGTATACGATTCCCGAGCTTGGCGTTGGTGGCGAACCATCCAGCGTGTAACGGATGGTCGCTCCCGGCGTATCCGAGGTGATCACCAACTGGAAAGGATCAGTGTAGAATCCACGATCATTTGAGAAATTGGTATCCTTCACCACACCAGGGAAGGCCGAGGCACTATTTACAGCTCCCGGCGTAGCACTTTGGAAAAAAACAAGAGGCCCTGCCCTTGAGGGAACTCCGTAAGAAGTATCTGTAAATTGTTCAGGGAAAGTTGGGGAGAAACTATCGTCCACCGTAGAGCCGTTTGGCCGGACGATAGCGAGATACTCCCCTCCTGTGCTTAGCCCAAAATTGGTATGAGCATAACCATCGGAATCCACAGTATCCTCACCGGAAGCAAACACGACGAGGTAGCCCTGTGCGGCAATCGTAATATTAGGGAAGTTCCATTTAGTGGGATTCCCTAAACTGTCGGTGAGGTAATAACCATCGAGATTGACCGTTTGACTGTTAGGGTTATAAATCTCAATCCAATCTTCGCGTCGGCCAAAGCCATCCTGAAGGCCGGTGACATTACGAGTTAGAATTTCGTTGAGGCGTAACGGGAGAAGGGTATTTGGAAAGTCCGTGACATTAGTAGGATCCGTACCTTCGCTGTTTTCGAGAGCATCATTGAAGCCATCGCCATCCGTATCAGCAAGATTGGGGTCCGTGACATATCCACCGACTCCCGAGAGTTCCTCGGCATCACTCAGACCTTCCCCATCGCTATCCGCAAGAAGCGGATTAGTCCCGAAAGTCTTTAGCTCCTGCCCGTCATTCAGGGTGTCGTTGTCGGTGTCAGCGAGGGTAGGATTAGTTCCAGCACTTTGCTCCTCCACATTAGTCAAATTATCGATGTCGCCATCATCGCCGCCCGAAACGGTAGTCAGCGACGCGAAGTAGAGGAGCTCCCAGTCATCGTCCAACCCATCATTGTCCGAATCATTTACAACCTCGATGGTAAAGACTTCTTCGTAAAATGCTCCCGCGGCATCGGCCGTGCGGACTCTGACGCTTAGGGTTACTCCGCCAATCAAGGCGCTGAGATCGCGGTCGACCCGTAAAATGTTTCCGTTAATTTCAAAAAGCCCATTATCGGAACTGCCTTCGCCTTCTTGAAGAGAATAAATGAAAGAATCATCTGGCGTAGGGTCAGACGTTGAAAAACTGCCAACAGCCGAGCCAATCGTCGCAGCCTTAGCAACAATAAGACTTGAAAGCGTTAGGTCATTAGGACCATCGGTCGCAATCGGAGCCCCAATCTCAAGTCCATTAATAAAGACATTGTGAGAAGAACTCGGACTAGCGCGCGAAACAATTCCTCTCAAGGTCACCGCGCCAGCACTATTGGTGACAACATTCAAGGTGATGACATTATCAGCTAGGGTTACAGGTCGGCTCGTGAAAGTAAGGCGCTGTACCTCCGATCCCCCTCCGCTCCAGTCGGCCGCTCGCCCACCAGTTGAACTAGCATCGTAGCCCCAGATCTTGATCGGATATTCCGCGTTAGGCTGGAGACCAGTAAAGTCGAGTCGGAGACCACTTCCAGGTCTACTTGAAAAACTGCCCCCCGCAAAAAGGAAGTCGCGCCACATTGACGCTTCACCACCACCACCATTGTTCGAACGGTCTCGATTATCAAGAGTGACACTCCCTATGGCGTCCACATCAAGACTCACGCCACCAGAGAAATTTTTGGACCATGAATCTCCCAGATCTGAATTCCCTGAGGACAGCGATTGCCAACCGTTCTGAGTCGTCGCGTTTTCATTGAAGTCGACCCGAAGGGTCTGTGCTGCCAAAGGCAGAGAAATTGCTCCTAAAATCAAAATTTTGGAGAAATAAACGATCACTCTCATTAGACGATGAGGCTAGTTCCTCAAAATTGTCATTCAACATTTAAGTCCTTGCTCAAAGAAATAGGGAAGAACCATAAGCACTTATCCAAACCATTAAGTTACCTCAGATCTGCGAGAACATTACGGGGAAATTTATAGCAAGTGCCATTTTGATTCTCGCCAATTACCGGATACTTACGATTACGCGGCTTTAGAGCTACGAGGAAATACATGTCTCCATCACTTAAAAACGAACGCCGATAATCGCTCCCACTCAAATCGAAAAGCCCGGCATATTTTTCAAATTCTTTTTCTTGTGGTTCCTTTTCATCAACCTCACCAGGTGTGAAACTAAGCCTGAGATCGAAATTCTCATCATTAAATCTGCCTTTACTCTTTCCGGTTTGAATACCCCATTTCGTGGCAATTTTTCGAACTGCTTCCTGAACTTCAACCTGAAATTCCCTGACGAGATTACGATCAAACTTGACCACCTTACCAAGGGGGTAAACTTTGGGATTTAGGCCATAGCTAAGCTTGCCATAGGTTTCTTTTTTACGACCGCGCCACCACATTTGAGAGGGGTCGCTTGAAGGTTTATGCTGGTAAGTTGCGAAAATCTCACCGGTTTCAACATGATAAAGCGCCCAAGGAAAATCGGGCTGGACCACATCCTCGTCGTAAGTTCGATCAGGTCTCGCCCCAATGTGGTCACAAATGGCTTTCCACCGCTCATCATGTCCACAGTTTTCCTTGTGAAGTTCCCATGCCAGAGCGTGCGCGATTTCGTGGAGAATCGTATCACGCACTTCATCATCAGTATTTAAAATGGTCAGCGGCCCACTGATTGAGATCTCTCGGGAACTCATATTACAAAGACCGAAACGCTTCTTGGCAGAATCCATTTTCCCGATCCACCCCAAATCAATTAGCCCATGTGCTCCCATCTCTTCCTGAAGGAGATTAAAAGCCTCTTTTAAATCCATAAATATTTTCTGTCCAAAATTAAAGTGGGATCTGCTTTATGAGGCACAGGAATCCAAAACTCAAATCAGGAAACGATTCGTCCTAAAAATTACTTCCACGGTCGCCGAGAAAACATACGCTCCGAACCAAAGTTTTCTCGATGATTTCTCTGTTGGTTGACTTCGAGCTATCCTCTCGCCAATCTCTGGCCGATGGCCAACCTCTCTCACCTTGATGACTCTGACCAACCACGTATGGTCGATGTTTCGGCGAAAACCGAAACCACCCGAGTTGCTACCGCGACCTGCCTCGTTACTTTGGGCCGTGAGTTGTTATCGCAAATGGACGATGGAGAGCTCCGCAACAAAAAGGGTCCTGTTCTTCAGACCGCCATTTTGGCCGGAATCACTGGGACTAAAAAAACCTCCGACCTGATTCCACTCTGTCACCCGCTTGCCCTAGACTCCGCCAAAATCGAGATTACGCCGCACAACGACGAGTCACTCCTCATCACGGCAACCGCCAAAACGACTTCTCGAACCGGTGTCGAAATGGAAGCTCTTACCGGAGCCTCCGTAGCGGCCCTGACGCTCTACGATATGTGCAAAGCCGCAAACCCAGCCATCATCATTTCAGATCTTAAACTCGTTAAAAAAACTGGAGGTAAATCTGACTATAAAGCATGAAAGCACTCATACTTACCGGTGGGAAATCGTCCCGTATGGGGCAAGATAAGGCCTCGCTTAAGATTGGCGGCGTCACCCAATTAGATCGCATCGTTTCGTTGATCGAACCACTCACAGATCAAATCTTTCTTTCGGTCGCACATGACGATAAGGACCAGCGCTCACTACCCACACTCCCAGATCTAGAACCTTCCCCTGGCCCGCTGGGAGGGCTTCAAGCAGCTTTCTCTGCAGATCCTAAATCGTCATGGCTCGTCATTGCCTGCGATCTTCCCATGATCCAGAAAGATGATCTTGAATCCCTTGTGACGCAAAGCGATCTCTCGAAAGACGCCACCTGCTTTCTTAACCCTCTTGATGATCATCCTGAACCTCTTTGTGCTCATTATTCGCCCTCGGCAGCGGGCAAGCTAACAAAAGTGCTCGAGAAGAATCAGCGCTGTGCCCGCCGGTTTATGGCATCGCTCGATCGCATAGACCTAGTCCCTTCTGATCCCCGTGCCCTGCTCAATCTAAATCGCCCCGAACACCTCGTGGAGCTACAGCACCTCCACGAACACGGAGCAATTGAAAAAGAAGTGAAGGTGGAATACTTTGCTAGACTCAGCCATGAAGCTGGGATGGATTCCGATGTTCTTCATACTTCCGTCGCCACCCTTGCTGGCCTTTGGGAAGAACTACGGCTCAAGCATCATTTCTCGCTGGATCTTCCGCATGTGAAACCGGCAGTCGATAACGAATTTGCTGAATGGACCGACCTTATTTCCTCCGGCCAAACTATCGCTTTCATGCCACCCTTTGCCGGCGGATAAAAATTATGTTTTCTATCCAAAAAACTCCAATCGATGTAATGGCACTTCGCCACCAGATGACCGATCCCACTTGCGGAGCCCTCGTGGTTTTCGAGGGTTTAGTTCGCAATCATCACGAAGGTCGTGATGTTGAAAAACTTCACTACACTCACCATCCGATCCTCGCGCAGAAGGAAGGGGAAAGGATCGTTGTCGAAACGATGAAAAAATTTCCGATGGTTCAAGCCCTCGCCGTCCACCGCGTCGGAACCTTGGAAATCAGCGAGTGTGCGGTGGTGACCTTAACAGCCTCGGCTCATCGCGAAGCGGCCTTTGATGCCAACCGCTATTTGATCGATTCCATTAAGGCCCGCGTGCCCATTTGGAAACAAGAAACCTATGCTACAGGTGAAGTAGAGTGGACCAGTCCGTGTCCAAACTGTGGTCCTGTTCCACATTAATGATAAGTAACTTAGCTCGAAAATAGGAAATGATTGAGGATTTCCATTGGCATTATTAGGGATCTTTCTAGCTTTCTAAGAATGTCGAACGATTGGTATTACGCAACCGGAGGAGTCCAGCAGGGGCCTATTGGGATTGATGAGCTTAAGGCGCGACATGCTGCGGGCCAAATTCCGGCGAATGCCCTCATTTGGCGCGAGGGTATGGATAACTGGATACCATGGAACCAAGTTCCCGAACTTGCTCCCGCTCCAGAAATAGTCGCCGGAGGAGCGACAGGAAGTCCGGCACCCACCCCCAATCCTGTTGGTGATCAGATCTACGCTCCACCTGCGACTAGCACACACGCCGGGACCATGGGTGGAGGGGGCGGACATACAGTAAACCCTCCAAACTATCTCTGGCAATCAATCGTGTGCACACTTTTGTGCTGTCTGCCCTTTGGGATCGTCGGGATTGTCTACGCTGCCAAGGTTGATGGACTATCAGTCACCGGAAAAGCGGCAGAGGCTTTGGAAGCTTCCAATAAAGCCAAATTTTGGTGCTGGATGAGCTTCGGAACAAGTATTGTAGGTATAGTTCTATACGCCATTTTGATGGTTGCGGTGGCCTAATGGCGGCACGTAAATGGTTGGTCATTGGGCTAGCGCTTGGCGCAGCTGGGTTGGCAATTTTGGTAAGAGGTAATTTTCGTGGTCTTCCACCTTGCCCATTGCACTCCACCACTGGCCTTTATTGTCCTGGATGTGGTGTTACCCGAGCAAGCCGGGCCCTCATGCACGGGGACCTAGGCACTGCACTTCAGATGAATGCCGTTGCTATTCTTCTGATGCCTCTTATGGCATTCGTGATGATTCGCGAGATCGCCGCATGGGGATGGCAGCGTCCGGAGTGGCGACCCGGAACCGGTGGCCGCTGGGGAATCAGACTCGGTTTCGCAGTTATCATTTACGGCATTCTGCGTAACCTCCCTGGATTTGAATTCCTGCGTCCTGGAGGTGGTTAAGAGAGGCCTGTGTTTGCGAATTCCTCAACAAATGCTTGTTCCCAATCCATAAGTTTTCGGCTCTTTAAAGAGCCGATCGCGATGTAACCCGGAGCAGGTTCAAGCCTAAGTTTGATAGTATAAAACCCATCTGGAGTCCAAGCAACGAGAGCAATACCTAACCCCGCATCGACCTCATTTGTAATGAAGTTACCATTCGCCCCGACTTCAAGGTGACTGCTGAGCGGATAAAATAGCTTCTCTTCAAAAACTTTGCTGGCGTCTTTGCCGCGCCTCAGAAATAAGTTGGCGTGTCACACATTCTTATCATCGGAGGCGGACCTTCAGGATTACGGGCTGCTGAAGTTGCTTCCAGCGCTGGCATGAAGGTCACGCTATGTGATCAGAAGCGATCGGTAGGGCGGAAATTTTTAGTAGCTGGAAAGGGGGGGCTTAACCTGACGCACTCGGAGGAAATAGAAACTTTTGTCACTCGCTATCAAGGACCTGATCAACCGCACGACTTTTGGGCCAGAGCTCTAGCTGACTTTGACAACAAGGAAATACGAGCTTGGGCCGCGCGGCTTAACGTTGGGACCTTTGTCCAAAAATCTGGTAGGATTTACCCGAAAGCTTTGAAGGCCGCTCCACTCCTACGGCGGTGGGTTGAAAAACTCCGTAAACAGGGAGTGGATTTTCGTATGAGTCATCGCCTTGTTTCGTTAACGAGTGGAAAGGCCTCTTTCGAGGGCCCAGAAGGGGAAGTTAAGATTCAAGCTAATGCCATTATTTTGGCTCTTGGTGGAGGGTCGTGGCCACAAACCGGATCAGATGGAAGATGGGTTGAGACCCTTGAAAAAACTGGGGTGAAAGTGAATCCACTAGCGCCCGCAAATTGTGGTTGGGAAGTCGATTGGTCTTCTGACTTGGCTGAAAAACTCGAAGCCCAGCCCTTAAAAAATGTAGTGGCTTCAGCCGGTGACAAGATCGCTCCGGGCGAGATCATGCTCACGCGTTACGGAATGGAAGGCGGCCCTCTTTACGCACTAGGTCCGGTGCTTCGCACAATGAAAGATCCCCTGCTCACCTTAGACTTTAAGCCAACTTTCACGATCGAAAAACTGGTGAGTAAGATGGAGTCGGCAAAAAAGAACTTCCTCGCTGAATCTCAATACCGTTGGAAGCTCAGCGACTCCATGCGCTTGATCCTAGAGCATTTCCATGGTCCATTTTTATCTGCAGAGCATCTTGCACAACATGCTAAAGCATGTCGTATTCCACTCACCAAAACACGTCCGATTGAAGAGGCAATTTCCTCGTCTGGAGGGGTGGCATGGAAAACTATCAATGATCAACTTATGATCAAAGATCTCCCAGGAATCTTTGTAGCTGGTGAAATGATCGACTGGGAAGCACCGACTGGTGGTTATCTTTTGCAGGGATGTTTTGCAAGTGGGACGCGGGCCGCAGAAGCTGCCTTAGCCTTCAAAACTTCAACCTCATGTTGAGTCAAATTACTCGCTTACTGAGATCAGGGAAATGCTTATAAACTTGGGTCTCAAAGACAAGGAGGGTGAGACTTTGATTTCCTAAAAAAACCGCCAATCCTCAGGAATAGAGGAGGCGGCTTTGTTTTTTAAAGAGGTCGTTATTACCCCAGTTTTTTGATTCGCAGCTTCCGGAAGTAAATGAGACTTCCGGGATCATGGCCTTGTAGACCTATCGTGCCTTTGCTGAGACGCTTCGTCTTTTCCTTATGATCAGCTGGCTCGGTATATTCGTTGGTCACTTTTCCATTGATGGTGACAGTCACTTTTTTCCCTTCGACTTTGATATTGTATGTAAACCATTCGTCGTCCTTGTGCCCGGGTTCTTTGACATCCTGAAAGCTATAAATACTACCCGTCTTACGCCAGTCCTTTTGGGTGGCATTGACTTGGCATTCATAACCCTGTGAGGGCCAGCCCTTGTCTTGAAATTTAGTGTGAATGAAGATCCCCGCATTAGCGTTTTTGGCAGTTTTAACTTCACACTCAAATTCAAAGTTTTTGAACTTGGCATTGCCGTCTGTCCCATAAAAGAGGTGAGCACGAGGGCCTTCCACTTTGATCGCACCATCTTCAACGGAGAAGGTTTGTGGGTTTTCAGAATTGACCTTCCAACCTTTGAGGGTTTTCCCGTCGAACATTTGAATCCACTCCCCAGCAAAGGAGAAAGAAGCGGTAGCAGCAAGAATGATGGCGATTAATTTCATAATGTGAGAGTTGGACTTAATCTCTCGTGGCGAAAATGCGAACCAAAAGTCGATTTTAGGCTCCCTTAAATTTTATCACACCCTTGAGAGTAAGCTCAACTCGTACTAAATCTGATGGTTACGGCTTAAGCCGAACGGCGAGACGGTAGAAAAACCGGATACCAGTTATCGGTTGGATGACTGAGTAGAGCTGACGGTCACCGCTAAGAGCGACAGGAGGTGACTTGACAGGAGACCATTTAACGAGGTCGGAAGAAGATTCTAGTAGCAGATCAGCATCCGGCCGTAGGGTGTTTACTTCATAGGAAGCAATTACAGCGGATGGGCTCAAAGTAATATTGAGAGGAAGTTGATCGTCCGAGGCTGCGGGATCGGTGCCCAAGGCATATTCGATAAGATTAGAAAGACCGTCACCATCGTTGTCGAGGCTCGGGCTAGTGATGTTATTAGAGATGACCCAGTCGTCATAAGAAAGCCCGGGGGCCCCAGCTCCGGGGCTGCCAGCAGCGGCACGCCAGTTCAGGTAGTCATTTCCATATTGATTCTCGGCAATTTTCGTGAGCGAAGGTCCATCGCCATCCGGGCTGATCGGCCAAGGGGCTTTGTTGTTATATTTTACCCGATCAACGCGAACGTATTGTACTTCATTGAGATCGTTAACGGGGCCAGGGCGAGCAAGTTGGACGGTCTCACCACCCCCGGAAAGTTTTCCGGTGAGCCACTCGAAAACACGAATTCCTTCAGGTGTAGTAAATTCCGAGTTAAATGCGGTGAGACTTCGGGTGAGAACAATACGCTCACCCGGAGCCATAACGAGAGGGGACCCAGCAGGAAATTCGTAGTCAATTCCATCGCTAAATTGCCAAGCCTTACCAGTCGTATTATCAAAGAGAGAGACCGAAGAATCACTGATGTTTAGTAACTCAAGATATTCCGAAGCGCCATCGATGGCTGGATTATACATCACCTCAGAAATGATGATGGGCCCGATTTTAGGCGCAGCGTTGGGCGCGGCCGGCGTGGGATCTTGCAAGGCAATGAAGTTGTAGGTTCCCGATCCTGGCTTGTAATAGTATCCGAGTGTGGTCCCTTCCAGCGAAGCTCCAAAATTTTCCTTAAACCGGTAGTCTGTCAGAACGTCATTGATAGCAGACGTGAGATGCACCGTTTCTCCATTATCACTGAGTCCAAAGCCCGTAATCCGATTTGGGTCAGAACTTTCAGGTCCAAAATTGGTATCCTCAAAGAAGGTCAGGTAACCATTTGCTGGGAGAACAGTATCAAGAGGAATTCGATATTTAGCGAGATCACTACCATCATCGCTGAGGAACCACCCCCCGATATTGACCGGGCTAGAAGATCGATTGTAGAGCTCTATCCAATCAGGCGCGGTTCCAGAATTTGCAAGGATTTCGTTAATAACAACCGTCTTACCGATTTCAAAAGGATAGTCGTCTGATGAGTAAGTGTAGAGTGCGCCACGGTCGGCACGAGTCGCGTCAGGATCGAGGGTATGAGCTGGATCACCACTATCCTTTGCGGGTGATTCAAGCAAAAGCTGGAAGTTGAGGTCGGTAGCATCGACGAACAGGGGGTCAGCTATAAGGTTGTTGGGGCCCACGAGAGGAGTGGTATCGCTCAGACTGTAAGAAACCGTAAGCGTAGAAAAGGCGTCGGAACTTACTGGCACCCCGCATTTTGAAAAAATGCTATTGGTAATAATGGCAGCTCCGCCACCCTTTCCAAAATTCTTCTCAAAAGAGGCGACGGCCTCAGCGCAGTCAACAAAAGTATTTTGATCAACCAAAATAGCTGAACCAGCGTCTTTAACCCCAACACCCTGAAGACAGCCGACAACGAGGTTATTTCTCATAATGACAGTTGAACCTTGGCCCACTGAGATTCCCTTGTCGGAGTTATAAAAAATCGAGTTCCCTTCGATGAGGATATCGACACATTGCTCGCCAGTATCGATTCCGTCGCTGTTGAACCCACGAAAATTATAGATTCGGCAACCCTTGATGATCCCATTGATCACACCATCGTAGTCGATGGCGTCGGTATCGACAGAGTTGTTACCTAGGAAGGTCGTGCGGTGAGTTTCGGCATAGCCACCTTTGATATTAATGCCATCGCCCGTAATCGGAATGTCGACAAAACTGTCACGTAGGATCGTCGAGCCGCCCCGAAAAAAGAGAGGGCCACGTCCCCCAGAAATATTTAAAAAGTCGATAACAACATCGGCATTTAAACCAGCAATCCCCGCCGGATAAAGAGTGGGCTCTTGACCACGCGAAGCATCCCGCACGATGAGATGCGTGAGAGTTGAAGTAGTCAAAGGTTCTTCAAATGAAAGTCCTCCCCAGGTAGTATTGCTCCGTCCGCGAATGATAACTTCCCGCCCAGCTGTACCCTTAATATCAAGAGTGCCCATAACGCGGATATTGCGTCCAGTAGCCATTTCGAGAACAACTCCGGGATCGATATCTAAAGTCGTGCCAGCAGGCACAATAAGATCGCTCGCGACAAAATAGGGTGAGTTCGCGAGAGTAAAGGTCGTATCTGAAGCGAGGGTGCCCCCCGTAACAATTCCACCAGCAGGAATGAAGTTGGCAGTTAAAGTTGCAGGCCCAGCGAAATTGAGAATTGTGGTCGCTTCTCCCGGAAGAGCTTCCCAGGAAACGAAAGTAAATCCGGGAGCGGGAACAGCTTCGACAGTGGTATTGAGGTTCGGAAAAAGTTTGAGGGTCCCAGCTTCAACTTCAACACCCTCAATACGGAAGGAACCAGAACCATTGGCCACGAGAGTAATATCAACAGCAGAGTCGATGCGAAGTTCGGAGTCGATCTCGTCGTGAACTTCAGTCAACCGTTCTTCATTATAGTCTTTGATTTCTTTGAGATCGCGGGCCTGATCATCAGCGTCAATGCTCCCATCCCACTTCTCTTTGTGGCGATCGAGCTCCGGTGTGATAGTAGCACCGAGGGAATCGATGATCTTGTTAATCCGAGCAGAGGAAAAAGTAGAAGCAATATGAGCCGCGTAGCGCTGGGCCAGCCGAGCTTTAAAAGTAGGTTGGTTTTTAATGCGTTCAAGCAGGGCATCGTCCTTCAAGATGTCATCGAAAACATTACGATTAATATCCGAATCTTTAAAAGTGCGATCCATGTCGGGGAGAAACCACCGCCATTTACTACCAGGTTTGTGGGCCTTCCACATTTCGCGGTTATGGCCCCAGCTAGTATTATTAGCGAATGACTCAGAAACGATAAAATCGATGAAGCTATCGAGATCAACGCGCGACTCAACAAAGGCCCAATTACCAGCTTCGTTGATGTCGTTCGCGTCGATAAATTCTAGGAGTTCAAGCCAATCTTCTAAGTCACCATTCTCGACGCCTAGAGTCGTGCTACTACTTGTAAAGCGGCCATATCCAATGTGGTCATATTCGCCATTGTCGACACCGTAATGTTCGAAGAGCCATTGCTCGTCCCAGCGTGAGCGAATGTTATAAACTCCCCAGTATTCTCCATTTAAAAAAACAACGCACGGGCGAGAGGCGTTGGTCTCAGCCTCGAGGCGACCTTCTGCAATGGTGTTCCACATGGCATCGCGAAGCATCGCATCATCCCAATCATCACCACCTTCGCGAAAAGCGATAGCGGTATGAACAGGAATATTGCTTCCGGGGAAAAGGTCATATTTAATAGCATCATCACCATATTTTCCGCGCAAAGTGAAATTAAGAGCCTTTTGCTCGTGAGATCCCCAGTTGTTTTCGCCACCTATACGGAAGCCACCATTAACTTGGAACCCCTCACTCCCATCCACCGGGAAAAATTCAATATGCCCGGGTGCGTCCTTCTTTTTATAAACCTCATTCATTCTACTGCGGACCGGTTCGTGATCGTTGTCGTAGATCCCGATTTCATCTCCGAAGAGAGTTTCGGGATCGGCCACAGCAGAGACGATGGGGAGGCCATTAAAAGACTCTCCGTAGATATATGTCGAAGTCAGAATAGGGCCGGGAACCTTACCGGCTTCGAAGACACGGGCTCTTACAATGGTGGTTGCGCTAATGGGGAAAGACTCAGTGTAAAGCGTAGCGGAAGTAGACGGATTACTCCCATCCAAGGTGTAATAAATCTCTCCCTCAGTCGTACTGAGACTAATGATTTGATCAGAAGAATAGAAGCCGGCTCGCGGAGCAATGGTAACTTCACGACTGGAAAAACGCAGACTGGTAACCTCAGCAGTCGTATTGGCAGATCCTGGAGTAGATTCGGCAAACTGCTTCCAGATGGTGGGCGACTCAGCGTCACGGCCATAAGAAATGTCGGTAACTTGGCTGCCATAGGAGATCGTATCCACCGTTACGACTCCGGTGTAGAAAGAGGCCTCGAGAGAAAGGTCGAAGCGGATGTCCGAGCTGTCGGCGCTCCGCTGATGAATCTCAACCGCAAGGACATTGTCACCCGTCACCAACCCGGAAACAGGAACAGCGTAGGTAAGAAAATCTGCCTCACTACTGCCGACACTTCCAACGGCTGTCGTGAGTGAGCTAATGATGCCGGCTGGCATGTTATCGCGAACGATCTCTGCCCCATTTAAATAGACAACAGCCCCATCATCCGCCTGAAGAGCAAGGGAAAGATTTTGGTAAAGACTTGAATCCGTTACATTAAATTTATGTCGGAAATAGGTCGTGATATATTTATTATCCTCATCCCCGCCATATGAGACTTCAGTGACGGGGTCGTCGCCGTATCCAAAATCAGCAAGGCCAGAGGCCCAACCACTATCGTCAAAATTACGCGCTCTCCACTGAGTTGACTGGTCCGAACCATCGTCCAGATAAGCCCACCGAGAACCAGTGGTAACGAGCGTTGTAGACGTAGCGCCTGAAGTCCGAGTCAAGACGACCGATTCTCCCTCGGCGCTCAATCCGAAATTAGTGTGATATCGCTCGGTTGTAAAATCCCGCCACGGCCAATATCCTCTTGGGTGGGATTCACCGAGGCCGGCATCATTACCGTCCGCCATGAAAAGCAAGTATCCTCCGGCCGGAACAACCGCGCCATCAGGAATAGGCCATTTGAAGGGAGAGGCGGGATCATCGCTGAGGAAAAACCCGTCTAGACTCGCGTCCTCAAGATTAGGATTGTGGAGCTCGATCCAATCGGGGTAATCCTCGAAATCGACAATATCGGGTAACGCCCTCGTATTTGAGGCCATAAACTCGTTGATGCGAACCTGACCTGAAAGACACCCAGTCAGGATTAAAGGAAAAAAGAAACGCCAAAATTGAGACATAACGTGGTTGGGGTCGGGAGAATGTTAATAGTAGCACACAATTTTAATAGTAGCACACAATTTTTACGCTGATGAAAACTCCTCGGGAGACAATATTCTCGTCGTTGGAGCGCCAAACAACTCAGAAGTTGCCTAATTTAATATGATAAGTTCATGAGAAAGGATCCCAATTTTTAGCCCAAGCTTGTCTTTGCCGTTATTTGCCAATAATTTTGGCAATGGATGATTATGATCGCAGACATTTTATCCGCACCTCCTTACCCGGTTTTTTGGGGCTGACGATAGCGCTACCAAGCCTTACGGCCTTAGCGACTCGGGCTAATGCCTGCCAAGGCCGCTTGTCTGAAATGCAACCGATCAATTGGGACGCTTTCCTCGAAGCAGTCGAAAAAGAAGCAACCCGTCAACACCTTGATGATTGGGATGAATCAGCTTATGTCACCAAGGCGGCAAAACTTTGTTCACGGCTCAACTTAAAAGACGAATATTTGTTGGAAGCATTCAAAAAATCTCATCGCGGCCTTGGAAACAACCGGGTCGATTTTGAACCTCTCGAAAAACAACGCAACTTCCACGTGACTCTTTTGCAATTTGAAAAAGAAGAAGAGATTTCTCACCACGATCATCCGGAAATGACCGGAGTAATCCTCTGCGCTTCAGGTGAAATTGAAACTTGGAATTACGATCTTCTCGGAGAAAAGCCAGACCATAAACATGTCCTTCTTAAGGAAACGAACCACGAGATTCTCAAGAAGACCTCAGTGTCCTCACTGACGTCAAAAGCGCGAAATATCCATCGGTTAAAAGCAAAAAAACTGACACAATTAGTGGATATTTTTGCACCACCCTATAACCGCGACCGAATCCAGAAATCGTCTTGGTATGAAGTGGACCCAGATCCCTTCACAACGAAAAAAGAAGCGAAAGTTCATCTGGCGAAGAAGCGATAAGGATCCTAGCTAAACTAATTTTTGAGCGGTTTGAAGAGTGTCGATTTCATCCAGGCTTTTGTCGCGGCGGATCGCTTTGATCCGCGGGAATCGCAAGGCAAGGCCAGAATCGTGGCGCTTTGAAGGGCGAATCTTGTCAAAGGCAATTTCCAGCACGATGGTCGGTTCGACTTTAACGACCCGTCGTGAGATTCTTTCAATCGTGGTCTTTTGGAAATGATCGGTGAGATCTTCAATTTCATCGTCCGTGAGGCCAGAGTAGGCTTTCCCTAAAGTCCGAAGTTCGCCGGATTCTTTGTCTTTCAAAGCAAAAGTGTAATCCGATAGAACTCCTGACCGTTTTCCATGTCCTTGCTGAGCAGCGATCACGACACAATCGAGAGTCGGCATCACACCTTTGAGCTTCTTCCATGACTGACCTCGTCGACCCGGTTGATAACTCGATGAGCAATTTTTTGCGATAAGTCCTTCATTGTCATCAGACATTGCTTTTTTAAATTCTCGCTCCAAGGCTTCGATATCAGCTCCGTCGGGACGAATGAGGGGCACTGGTGTAAAGGGGGCGGAAAGTTCCAGCGATTCTAGGGCTTGCCGGCGTTCTTCCAAAGGAGCATCAATGAGTGCTTTTCGTGAATAAAGACAATCGAAGGCCATAAATTTTACCGGGATGGCCGCTCCGAGAAAGAGATCACCCTGAATTTTCTTCCGGCCGAGTCGTTTTTGGAGGTCAAAAAAAGTGAGCCGTTTGCCTTCGGCGTAGGCGATAAGCTCGCCATCTAAAAGACATGGGGGAAGGGCACGAGCAGCCTCAAGGATCTCGGGGAATTCATCATCGAGTGAGCGAAGATCACGAGAAAAAAGATGAGCCCCATCCGGAGTAACATGGAGTTGGCTCCGAATCCCATCGTACTTCGGCTCAAGCCAAAGTGGGATGTCTTTGCTATCGTGCCATTTGATAATGTCTTCCGCAGTTTCAGTGGGGGAAGCCAGCATTGGTTTGATAGGCGTGCCAGGCCGCAATTGGATCTCAGCGAGAGTTTTATTTTTTGCTGCGATAGCGACCTCACCAAGATCGCCGGTAAGCATCGCGGCATAGCGAATAGCCGAGTGCGATACATCAAAAGCCTGAGCTACAGCTTCTTCGTAAAGTCCTTCCTTGGCTCCGGCGCGAAGCCCGCCGGTGAGGAGACGGACCATAGTCTCGCCTTCCGCCGGATGGCATTGGTAAAGATAACATGAGAGGAGATGAGTTTTAGCAAGGGAGCCATTAGCTCTCCGTAGTTGGTCGAAATACGTAGCAACTTCTTTGGAGGAATGGGCAAGAGGATTAAGTGGTGCTTCTTCCAAAAGAAGTCTCGCAGTGCGAGCGGAGTCATTTTGGCTGGCAGAGACGGTTTTGTATTTAGCGAGAGGGAAGCCGGTGACTTCGAGGAGGGCTTGCCGGATCATGGCATTGCCGAGATGAGTGATACCAGATCCGCTGAGCCAACGAGTAACAAGCGGTAGTTCTTGGTTGGTGCAATCTTGGAGAAATGTCGAGAGAAGTTGTATTTTCTTAAGTCGAGAGGCGGTAGTGGTGAGCGATTCGAGGAGTTCGCTGAGATCACGAAGGTCAGAGGAAGGCCGTGGAAGCTCTTTTTTGGGCGAAATTTCAGGAGAAGCGGATTCGAGGAGTTCGAGTTGGTCGTCGCCATAAATCGACCATGCTTCGATGCCCTTGGCCCGGAGATCACGGGCGAATTCACGAGTGCTACCGTGTAGGGTATAGACTAGGGAAGGGGAGACTTTTTCGACCGACTCGAGGAGGCCAGGGTAATCAGCGTGATCGGAAAGTGGGAAGACTTGATCAACTTGGTAACGGTATCGCGAACCAGGAGTCAGGGCCCATCCGCTGAGCATGGCAGTCCGACGTTTTTTGTGACTGCGAATCACGCGCGCACGCACAGCATTGGGCGGGGCAATGACGGCAACTCCAGGCGGAATATTTTTTTCTAAGAGGACAGGTTTGGGCAAATCGACTTTGAGGTCGCGACAAGCTTGCGTCATTTCGAAAACTGTTTTGTGAACAACGATTTCGATTCCGGCGTTGTTTAAAATGGCGAGAGCTTCCTGGGCTTTACCGAGCGAATAAGCGAGAAAGATAGGCGTTTCCCCGTCGTCGAGAGTCTCACGAGCGAAGCGGGAGATATCTTTTTCAATCTCATCGGTTGGCGGGAAGACAAACTGTGGTCGTCCGAAGGTGGTCTCCATGATGAGGATGTCTGACTTAGGGAAATCCACGAGCTCGGCAGTATGAGAAGATCGGGTTTTAAAGTCGCCGGTGTAAAGGATCGATTGATCCGGGCCCTCAATTCGAATCATGGCCGATCCTGTGATGTGACCAGCGGGATAGAGGGTGATATGGTGGTCGTTAATAATTCTTTGCTCGCCCCAATCGAGCGCTTCAATTGTCGAGGCTTTGACGCCGTAGCGTTTGACGAGGATGTGGCCAGTGCCGGGTGAGCAAAGCACACGTTGGTGTCGTGCAAAATGGTCAGCGTGGCCGTGCGAGACGAAAGCAAAGGGCCTTGGCCGATGTGGATCAAGCCACATTTCCAGATCTGGAAAGTGGAGCGATTTGGGATCAAATCTAAGTGGCACGTAGCACAGTAAGACGGAGCCTTTAATTTGCGAATGGGAAGTTGCTTGATACACTCAGACTGATGATCATTCGCGATGCCACTGACACCGATCTTCCTGCGATCGTTTCGATTTATAACGATTCGATTTCAGGCGGGAAAGCGACCGCTGACTTGGTGCCAGTAACGGTGAAAGAGCGGTGGGCTTGGTTTCAGGAATTTGATCCAGATCGGCGACCATGCTGGGTGGCAGAAGATGAAGGCAAGGTGGTCGCGTGCGTCTATCTGCGGTCATTTTACGCGGGTCGGCCAGCTTACAATAAAACAGCTGAGATCAGCACCTATATTTGCCCAAGCCATCAAGGGCAAGGTCTTGGAACTCGTCTCAAGAAAAAGATGATCACGGAGTGTCCTCGGCTGGGCGTAGAGAATCTCCTAAGCTTTTACTTTGATCACAATGAAGCTTCGCGGCGAGTGAACGAAAAATTGGGCTTCAAAGATTCCGGACATTTAAGGGAAATTGCCGAGGTTTTTGGTGAAAAGCGTGGCCTAGTTATTTCGATTCTTCGCGTGGGATCCAGCTCATAAACTTTTTGAAAGCTGGCTCTAGGTAGTGCATTGCGCCGGCCCGGGTAAGGTGGTCTTCATCGCGATAGTAGGATCGTTCAGCATAAACTTTGAGCTGATCACGGTCCCGGAAAAAGAATTGGCTACTCGCATCGATAACCGTGACATTTTCGGTAGTCTGATTTTCAAGGAGCTTCATCGTCCGTTTCTGCCGCTTTAAAAATTCATCTTTAGTCGTCGTGAATTGAGGAACTTTTGATGTCCCGGAGAAACGTTTCATGGAATAAAATCGCGAGGCAGTCCGACTTTCGTTGCTTTCGGGAACCTGTTGAAAAATGACGAGTTTAATCCCGTGAACCGCAAGTCTTGCTCCCATCGCTTTAATTTGGCGGGCAAGGGCACTACTCGCCTCTTTAAAAGTCGGCTCAGGAATCATCGAGTCGACTAACATAGTGGTGAATCGGAGGCTGCCGGGTTCGCCAACCATTTCTGCTTCATTGTAACCTTCGCAACGCGCCACCCATCGTCCTACAAGAAAAACAGCCATTGGTTTCGAGTCGATAATTTCAGCGAGCACCCTTTCGTTTAAAGCGACCATTTCTGCAGCTGCGGCTTCACTCATGTCAGCGAACCAGAGCCCAGTTACAGGAGGCGTTCCATTATTAAGATAAGCGTGGCCTTTGAGCTTAAAATCGGTCGCCACTGCATTAACAGCGGGCGCTGCCGAAGCGCCATGGCTATCACCCCACAAGACAAAATCAACCGGTCCGTCATCTTGGAAACCAATAGGCATCGCCTCACTTTTGGCACTCGTGTATTCGGCACCATTCCAGGTGATATCGGAAATAATGAGCCTCAGTTCAGCGGGTAGCCTTGAAGGAAACCCGCCGCTGGCTTTAATGGAAAAGGCAATTACAAACAGAGTCACTGCCGATGTAAGTCCGAAGATCAAAGACCGCCTCCGAGTAGCCAAAAGTAACCCTGAACGGGAGGGCATCTCGACCCATCGCCAAGAAAAATAACCAGCTAGAAGTGATGCAACCAGTAGCGCAATCTTCCAAGTGAATGTCAGCTCAAGTAACATCTCGCGAGCGAAAACCACAAAAGGCCAGTGCCATAGGTAGAGCGAGTAAGAGATAAGGCCAATTTTAACCAACGCTCTCCAGCCCAGCAACTTGCCAATTTTTGTGCTTCCACCGGTCCAAATAAGAAGAGCTGCTCCGAGAACCGGGGCCAGAGCGGCAGGACCAGGAAAAGCGGTTTGCCGATCAAAAAAGAACATGGGAACTAGCACCAAAACGAGGCCCAACCCAGCCCAAGCTTCGTTGCAAAGAGAGCGAATTGTCTTCTGAGGCAGAATCGCCAAGAGCGCTCCCACAAGGAGTTCCCAGCCACGAGCGGGAAGAAGGAAAAAGGCCCACTTGGGATTATTAACAACTTCGAACCAGCTCCAACTGAAAGAAATCAAGGCAGCGCTTGTTAAGACGAGAACGAGCCGTTGCGGAGCCCGCTTCCACACGAAGCAAACAATAAGAGGAAAGATCAGATAAAATTGTTCCTCAACCGAAAGCGACCAGGTGTGAAGGAGCGGTTCATAGTCGGATTTTTCGGCGAAATAGCCTTGATCGCGAGTGAAGTAGCAATTCGACGCCATTAGGACATGAGCCATTGCGCTTCGAGCCAAGGAAGCGTAGCGCTCCGGAGTTTGCAGAAATGCACCAATCAGGAGAGCCCCAACTACCATTACCATGGCGGCCGGAACGATTCGGCGAACTCTCCGTGCCCAAAACTCCATAAGAGAGAACCGATCTTCACCGAGTTGTCGGAGGAGAATCCCTGTGATGAGATAACCCGAAATTACAAAGAAGACGTCGACGCCCACAAAACCGCCAGGAAACCCCAGCTCGAGGTGGAACAAAACCACTCCAATCACCGAAATAGCGCGGAGGCCATCGATTTCCGGGCGGTAGTGCTTAGTCATCATCCACCCCATCCCTGACCTCCAAAAGCCTTAGACTCAATCCAAAATCCTTATCACCAAAAGTTGTTCACAAAAATCACCATGTTTCGAGCAGAGATTTAAAGTAACGCTGCTCCAGAGAACACTGCGATGTCAAAGCATCACTGTATGAAAACCTCTATCGTTCTGCCCACCTAAAATGCCTTCGCTCTCGCTCCGAAAGCAGGGGCATCGATTTCCATAAAACAGCTCATATTCGCAAGAGACCGAGCTTTTTTGCATCTTAAGCCCTCGAAAAAGCGATCACTCTTTACAAAACCTCGCCCCCTTGGCAGATACACGAAGTTTTAGCCCCACCGCTTTAAAAAATGCCGAAGGATACCAGCATCAAAAAAATTCTCGTCGTAGGAGCAGGCCCAATTGTTATCGGACAAGGATGTGAATTTGACTATTCCGGCACCCAAGCCTGCAAGGCACTCCGCGAGGAAGGCTACGAGGTCGTTTTAGTAAACTCCAATCCGGCCACCATCATGACCGATCCGCAGTTTGCCGAGCGGACCTACATCGAGCCGATCACGCCCGATGTCATTGAGAAAATTATTCTCAAAGAGAAGCCTGACGCTCTTCTTCCCACACTTGGGGGCCAGACCGCACTCAACGTTTCCATGGATCTCTTCCATGCCGGCACGCTAGACAAGCTCGGCGTCAAAATGATCGGGGCTAACGCTGACGCCATTGACAAGGGTGAAAACCGACAACGGTTTAAAGACGCTATGATCAAGATCGGTCTCGATCTTCCAAACTCCGGCGTAGCCCACTCCATGGAGGAAGCCAAAATCATCGCTGATGAAATTGGCTCTATGCCTCTTGTCATTCGGCCCGCCTTCACTCTCGGTGGAACCGGTGGTGGCATCGCCTACAACAAGGAGGAATTCGAAATGATCGTTCACCGCGGTCTCGACCTCTCGCCCACTACCGAAGTCCTCGTCGAAGAATGCCTTCTCGGTTGGAAAGAATACGAAATGGAAGTCATGCGTGACCACGCCGACAACTGCGTTGTCATTTGCTCCATCGAAAACCTTGACCCTATGGGTGTTCACACCGGTGACTCGATTACGGTGGCCCCTGCGCAGACTCTTTCCGATCGCGAATACCAGATCATGCGCGATGCAAGCTTCGCCGTGATTCGTGAAATCGGCGTTGAAACTGGCGGCTCGAATATTCAATTCTCCGTCGATCCCAAAACCGGCCGCTGCATTGTAATCGAAATGAACCCGCGCGTCAGCCGCTCTTCTGCGCTCGCCTCAAAAGCCACTGGATTCCCTATCGCCAAAATTGCAGCTAAGCTTGCTGTCGGATATACTCTCGACGAGCTCCCTAATGACATCACTCGCGAGACTCCGGCCTCATTCGAGCCAACCATCGACTATGTCGTCACCAAGGTTCCTCGCTTCACTTTCGAGAAATTTCCCACTGCTGATCCCGTCCTCACTACTTCTATGAAGGCCGTTGGAGAAGCCATGTCGATCGGCCGGACTTTTAAAGAATCACTCCAAAAATCACTCCGTTCGCTCGAAACTGGGCGTTTTGGTTTCGGCTTCGACGGCAAGGACCCCGAAGCGTCACGCGAGCAAGTGGAACGCAAACTCCATGTCCCAAATGCTGAGCGTATCTTCTGGCTCAAAGTCGCCTTCGAGCAAGGCTGGACGATCGAGGAAATCTTCGATGCCACCCAAATCGACCCATGGTTCCTTGAGAACATGCGCATTATTGTTGAGGAAGGAAAAGACCTCTCTAATCTCGATTTAAGGACCGCAAAGAAACTTGGATTTTCTGATGTCCAGATTGCTCACGCTCGCGGAATCAGCCAAGACGAAGTCAGAGCTGCGCGTAAGGAGAAAGGCATTATTCCAACTTACCGCCTCGTGGACACCTGCGCCGCCGAGTTTGAAGCCGCCACTCCTTATTACTACTCAACTTACGGTGACGAAAACGAAGCCCGCCAGACCGACAAAAAGAAAATTGTCATCCTCGGAGGTGGCCCTAACCGTATTGGCCAAGGCATTGAGTTCGACTACTGCTGTGTGCATGCTTCCTTTGCTCTCCGCGAACTCGGCTACGAATCCGTGATGGTCAATTCAAACCCCGAGACCGTCTCTACTGACTATGATACCTCGGACAAACTCTACTTCGAGCCACTCACTCTCGAGGATGTTCTGAACATTTGCGATCAAGAAAAGCCCGATGGGGTTATCGTGCAATTTGGTGGCCAAACTCCTCTCAACCTTGCGGCCGATCTCGAGCGCCACGGCGTGCCCATTATTGGAACCTCCCCCAAGTCCATCGAACTTGCCGAAGATCGCAAATTCTTCTCAGCTCTTCTTGATAAAATTGGCCTTAAGCAAGCTGAAGCCGGCACTGCAGTTTCCGAGGACGAGGCCGTTGCAATCGCCGATCGTATTGGCTACCCCGTCCTTGTCCGTCCTAGTTTCGTCCTCGGTGGTCGCGGTATGATGATCGTCTATAATGACGACGAACTTCGCCACTACATCCGCAACGCTGCTGATGTCGCTCCGGACCGCCCAATTCTTGTTGATCGCTTCCTCGAAAATGCCACCGAGATCGATGTCGATTGCATTTCAGACGGAGACACATCTGTTGTTGGAGCAATCATGGAACATATCGAACAAGCCGGGATTCATTCTGGTGATTCCGCCTGTGTGATTCCCGCGTTCAGTCTTTCCGATAAAATCAAAAGCGAAATCCTTGTAGGGGCCAAGTCTCTTGCTAAAGAACTAGAAGTTCGGGGATTAATGAATATCCAATTCGCCATTAAAGATGACGAACTTTATGTCATCGAAGTAAATCCGCGTGCCAGCCGCACCGTTCCCTTCGTTTCAAAATCCATCGGAATTCCTCTCGCCAAACTGGCCGCTAAAATTATGGTTGGCGAGAAGCTGGTTGATCTTGGCTTCACCGAGGAGATTCTTCCCCCTTGCTTCTGCGTGAAAGAGGCCGTCTTCCCGTGGGGGCGCTTCCCTGGGATCGATATTGTTCTTGGACCATAAATGAAATCTACTGGCGAAGTCATGGGAGCTGACTCCAACCTCGGTATGGCTTATGCCAAGTCACAGATGAGTGCCTTTAACCCGCTGCCCAAAGAAGGTAATGTCTTCTTTTCTGTCAACGATCGTGATAAAAAACGAGCAATTCCTGTGGCCAGAGAACTCGCCGAGCTCGGTTTCAAAATCCACGCCACTGGCGGCACCTACAGGTATCTTAAAGATGAGAGCATCGAAGTCGAGCGTCTCTACAAACTGGCAGAGCATAAGCGCCCTAATGTCATCGACATGATGAAAAACGGCGACATCCAATTCATCATCAACACTCCAAGCGGCCACGAAGCCCGCGAAGATGAGGTCAAAATCCGCTCTGGCGCCGTACAACATAAAATCAGTCACTGCACGAACCTCGCTGCCGCCGAAGCTAGCGTAAAAGCAATCCGCTCCCTCCTAGAGAACGAATTTACCGTGACTTCGCTCCAAGAGCATCATGGCATCGCATAGGGAATCTATCATCGCCAACCTTTTAAAAGTGCTCTGCGAGTCCAAGTAAAATCGTTTCTCAAGCTTACTTACTCAGAATTTAAGATTCCGTATTGGACCTCCAACGTCCTCTACCCTTATTCTCCTCAATCATGAAACTGATCATTCTACTCATCTTTCTGCCCCTGACCCTCTTGGCTAAAGAAGATCGCCTCATTCTTGTTGGCGCATCCTATGGTAAAAACATCCTCGCGATCTGCGAGCCCGACGGAACCGTCATCTGGGAGTATAAGACCGGCGGCCCTGAGCGCGGTCACACCGGACACCACGATCTTCAATTTCTTCCGAACGGTAACATTCTCTTTCACGACTCCTGGTCCATTACCTCCGAGATCACCTTGCAGAAGGAAATCACTTGGAAATACGACTCCAAGGGTGCCGACGTTCACGCATTTCAGCGCCTCAAGAACGGCCACACCATGATCGCCGAAGGCGGTGTCGGGCGCATCGTCCACCTCGACAAAAAAAGCAAGATTGTCAAAGAAGTCCCCCTCCCAAAAAATGGCCGCCACCAGACTCGCATGCTCAAAAGCCTCCCCACCGGCCACTACCTTTCTTGTGCCGAAAACCCCGGCGTTGTTACCGAATATGATCCCGCCGGTAAAATCGTCTGGGAATACGCGACCAAAACTCGTGTCTTCGGAGCGATCCGCCTCAAGAACGGAAACACCCTCATCGCATCAGGAAGCGGCAATTCAATCCTCGAAGTCTCTCCCGATAAAAAAGTCGTCTGGGAAATGAAAAAGAAAATCCCCGGCACCGACATCGAACTTGCTTGGACCACCGACCTTCAAGAGCTCCCGAATGGCAATCTAGTCATCGGCAACTGCCACGCCGGCGACAAGAATCCCCAGATCGTCGAACTCGATAAAAACAGAAAGGTTGTCTGGACATTTGATGAATACGAACTTGTCGGAAACGGTCTAGCTTGCTGGGAGATTCTCGATGCCAAGCAAACCGCCCTCGTTCGCTCTCATCTTAAAAAAAAATAGATCCAAAGCGCGCTTCCGCCGGGGAGGCTAGCCCTCTTCTCACTGCCAATCGTATCCTCTTCCTCGGTGACTCCATCACCGCCGCTCGCGACTATGTCGTCGACCTCCAAACGGCCTTAGGACTTCACGGACACACACCCGAAATCATCGCCCTAGGCCTTCCTTCCGAAGGAGTGACCGGCCTCTCCGAACCACCTCACCCCTTCCCCAGACCTGATGTTACCGAGCGCCTCACCCGCGCCCTTAGCAAAATCAAGCCCGATCTCGTCATAGCCTGTTACGGTATGAACGATGGTATTTATCACCCTTTCTCAGAGAGCCGATTCATCCAATATCAAAAAGGGATTCATAGCCTGATTGACAAAGTTAATGCCTTCGGCGCCCAACTCATTCTCCTTACCCCACCCCCTTTTGATCCCCAAGCTCCTGGGATAAAGAACAAGCTTGTTGGAAAAAATTCGCCCGTCTTTTCCTGGACCAAAATTTATGAGAACTATGATTCCGAAGTGATCGCTCGCTACGCCACCTTCATCCTCTCGCTGAAATCACGTGTTGCTCAAGTTGCCGATATTCACACACCCATCAACAAACACATGGTAGAAAAACGAACTATCGATCCAGATTACCACCTCTCCAATGATGGCGTTCATATCAACCGGGACGGCCATCGTCTGATGGCCCAAACCATTTATCAAGCCCTCCTAAGGCAACCACTTCCAAAACTCCCAAGCAACCTCGTCAAAAAATTTCAGTCTAAACAAAACATCCTTGCCCCCGCTTGGCTCACTCATATCGGCCACACCCGTCCTGGCGTCAAGGCTGGCCTTTCACTCGAAGAAGCAAAAGAGAAAGCCGCCGACATCAACTGAAATACCTTAAAAGCATCAGATTAAAGCCTCCAAACTACAACTCATTGATTGTTCTTTCGCAATAAGAGCGCATGTTTAAAAAAGATGTTCCGTTATGCGCTTCTAACTGGATTTTTCATCGCGACCAGCGGAGTAAAAGCTGGGCCCATCATCTCCGAGTTTCTAGCAAGCAATCGATCCTCCCTCAAAGACGAGGATGGTGAATCAAGCGACTGGATTGAAATTCATAATCCTGAAAATCTCGAAGCTGACCTCACTGGTTATTCTTTGAGTGATGACCCAGAGACTCCGCAAAAATGGACCTTTCCCGCTGGGACAAGTTTACCAGCTTTTGGTCGGATAATTGTGTTTTCCTCAGGAAAAAACAGATTGGACCCCAACCGACTTCACACCAATTTTTCAATCGCGACTTCCGGCGGATCTTTGCAGCTGTCTAATGCGGCTGGGCAAATCGTCTCGGAATTTAAGGATTACCCGAAACAAAGAAGCGATATTTCCTACGGGATTGAACGCAACGGCATCAAGGGGTTCTTTGATCCTCCTTCTCCTAGGGAAATGAATGGGACTGCTTTGATCGGATTCGTAGCCGACACGGTCTTCACTAAGAAGAGAGGTTTCTACGAAGGTTTTTTTGTTACCGGAATTTCAACCCAAACTGATGACGCTTCCATCCGCTACACCCTCAACGGAACGAAGCCCACTCCAGAAACAGGGATCATTTACGACGGCCCTTTTCTTATTGCATCTAGCACAATAGTACGTGCGATGGCTTATAAAGAGGGAATGGTTCCAACAAATGTTGATGCGCAATCCTATTTATTCACCGGAGACATCATCAATCAATCGGAGATGAATCCGGAGATCGCCAACTCCCTCACCTACCGGGACGAGCTTCGCGATGCACTGAAAGGACTCCCCGTAGTCTCGCTCTCATTTGAGCAAGACACCGTTCTTGGCCGAAGAGGGATCTACGAAAATCCAGACGATAAGGGCCGGGGGAGTGAACGCGAAATTCACTTCGAATATTTTAATCCAGCAAATCCCGATGATTCGGTCCATGAACCCGCAGGCCTTCGTATCCACGGAGGCAACTCGCGACAGCATCCTAAAAAACCACTAAGGATTTACTTTCGAGACGACTATGGCGACTCCCGGTTGGAACATGAAGTCTTTCCAAGCTCACCCGTAAAGAGTTTCAAATCCCTCCTTCTCAGAGGGGGCGGTCACGATGCTTGGACCTTCGACAGCAGGTGGCGGGAAGCCAGCTTTGTCCGTAACCAATTTTTACACAAACTGCAAAGAGAGATGGGCCAACCCTCTCCATATGGACGCCATGTAAATGTTTTTCTTAACGGGCAATACTGGGGACTCTACGAATTGCAAGAATTCCCCCATGAGCACTACAACGCAGACCACCACGGAGGTGATCCAGAAGATTGGGATGTCGTCAAACACGGCCAGGAAGTCGAAGCCGGCAGCCGGACGGCGTGGGACGCTCTCATTGATCTCGCAGAAAGCGGAATCAACTCTAGCAACGACTACGCAGCAATTCAGGAATATCTGGATCTCGAGAATTTTGCCGATGCCATGATCCAACGAATCTGGGCGAGTGACGAAGATTGGCTCTCTCCCTTCTTTCTCAACGGTCGGGATATCTCAACCTTCTCCGATGACAAGAATTGGTATGTCGGGCGAAAGAGCCGCAATGGCACAACCAAGTTTTTTTTCTACAACTGGGATGCTGAGATGTCGATGGGCATTCCCTTTTCAGATTTACAGACATTTGAAAACGATTTCAGCCGCATCAAAAATGCGCGATCACCTGGAATTGTTTATGATGCCTTGCGCAGATATCCCGAATTCCAATTATTCTTCGCAGATCGACTCAGGAAGCACTGCTTTTTCGGAGGGGCTCTGACCCTCGGCCCTTTAAGAGAAAACTGGAGCCACTACACCGACGCCGTGCGAAGTCCTGTCGTAGCCGAATCAGCCCGCTGGGGTGTCCAAGCATGGCTCGAGCAAGACAGGTTTTCCCCATTTACTCGAAATGATGAATGGTTACCGGCAGTGAACTGGGTTCGAGATCAATTCCTGCCCAATCGGACTGCGGAAATCCTAGATCAATTCCGCCAAGTGAGCCTTTATCCAGACACCGAAGCGCCACTCGTCCTACCTTTCGGAGCAAACTCGGCAACACCCATTGAAGTCTCGATGAATACCGGGACAAATAATTCAACTATCTACTACACCACTGATGGCAGTGATCCACGCCTTGCAGGATTCACATCCACGACAAACTTGATCGGAGAGAACTCAAATGTTCGCGTTATCATTCCCGACGCTCTTATCGACAACGAAATCGGCTTTAGGTGGCGTTCCGTCAACCCGCCTTCCAACCTCACCAGCTGGATCTCCGGAACCAACGGTGTTGGGTATGAACGAAGTTCAAGAGGAAATTACCTTCCCTTCATATCGACTGCTGTCGATGAGATGTGGGACACGAATCCCTCTCTTTATCTACGCTACCAGTTTGAGGTCCCAGATCTAAAGACGCTTGAATCCCTGAGCTCACTCCTTCTTCAGATGCGTTACGATGATGGCTTTGCAGCCTATCTCAATGGCACCTTAGTTTCTTGGTCGAACTATGGCACATCAGCCTGGAACTCGACAGCTTCATCACCAACCAGTGACGATGAAGCCGTTGTTTTTGAAAACTTTGACCTTACACCTCAGATATCCCAACTCCAAGTAGGCACAAACATTTTGGCCATTCACGGGCAAAACACCTCACCTCGAAGCAGCGACTTCCTCATCGAAGCGGCATTGACCTCTAGCAATTCTACACCGTCACAGATCTCTCCTTCAGCGCTCTCGTATTCAGGCCCCATTGAGCTCAATACGAGTAGGATCATCAAAGCTCGCACCCTAACTGAGTCCGGGCAATGGTCTGCTCTCACAGAATCCTATTTTTCGATCGCTAATCCCGCGAGTGCCGAAAACCTTCTCGTCACCGAAATTCATTATCATCCCGCAGATGCCTTAACCGCTGGAGAACTCGCAGTCTCAGCCAATAAAGATGATTATGAATTCCTTGAGCTTTACAATACTTCAGGAAATGAAATCGACCTCAGCGATTACCAATTTACACGAGGCTTAGCTTTTACCTTTCCACAGGGGAGCACCATCGCTCCGAGCGCGCGAAGAATTATCGTAAGTCATCGCCAAGCCTTCCTCGCTAGATATGGAACTGAAAATGAAGCAATTATACTCGGTGAATTTGATCGTGATTCAAATCTCTCGAACGGAGGCGAAACTCTCGAGCTGCGAGACACTGAAAACAACGTCGTCTTCTCCTTCCAATACAACGATAAGGACCCGTGGCCAACCATGCCAGATGGTAATGGCCCAAGTTTGTATCTCGTAAGTGCGACGACACCCTCGAGTCAGCTTGGTGAAGCCGGGAGGTGGCAAGCTTCAGACACGCCAAATGGGACCCCAGGATTTGAAACCAAGCTTTCTTACACCCAATGGGCGAAGCAAACCTACGGCAGCCCAACAACACCCGGATCAAGCCCGGGAGATATTGCCAACGGAACTTCAGATTCCAATTTGGTTCTCTACGCCCAAGGCGCTGATTTAACAAATACAGTTGTCAGACAGGCCTCTTTCACGACAGTCAACGACGAGCTCTTGGCGACTTTCACTTATCAAGTTCGCTCAAACCTCAGCGACGTAACGATTACCACGGAGGCCAGTGACGATCTCATTAACTGGAGGAATGATACTAGCGTCGTGACATCTGATCCTCAAGCTAACGGGGTCACCTATATTACCGTTCGTGCTGCGACACCCACCTTATCCGGAGGCAAATACTTTCGACTTTCGGTTGAGATAAATCCGTAATCACCGATAAATGTTTCGTATTTTTCTAACGCTCATTCCTTGTTTTGCCCTTCTTCACAGCAAGGTTAAAAAGCCAAATGTCCTTTTCATAGCGGTCGACGACCTTGCCACCTCCCTCGGTTGCTATGGTGATATCGTCGCCAAAACACCCCACATTGATCGCCTTGCAATGCAGGGAGTGCGATTTGATCGAGCATACAATCAAATTCCCTTATGCAACCCTAGCCGAGCTTCATTGATGACTGGGCTGCGTCCCGATCAAATTAAAGTCTATGATCTCGATCGTCACTTCCGCGACGAAGTTCCGGAAGTCACCACTCTTTCGCAACACTTTCTCAACAACGGATACGTCACCTCGCGAATCGGTAAAATCTACCACTATAATGTCCCTGCGAGCATCGGAACAAATGGCTTCGACGATGCTCCTTCATGGCAAAAAACAATCAACCCGAGGGGCAGAGATAAAACCGACGAAGAGTTGATATTTAATGCCGAACCCCACCGCAAAATCTCCGGGGCCCTCAGTTGGCTTGCTGCTGACGGCACCGATGAAGAGCAAACTGACGGTATGATTGCAAACGAGGCCATCAAATTGATAAAGGAGCAAAAAGATGAATCATTCTTCATCGCGGTAGGGTTTTTTCGACCACACACCCCTTACGTCGCTCCCAAAAAATACTTCGACCTCTATCCGATCGAAAAGTTGCGGCTACCCTTTGCTCCAGCAAATGATCGGGAAGATATTCCCGCTGCTGCTTTTGCACACAACAACCCCATTCCTAATTATAACCTCGAAGAACAGACCTGCCTAAAAGCACTGCAAGCCTACTATGCGTGCGTCTCATTCGTCGACGCTCAAGTCGGGCGCATTCTAAAATCGCTCGGCGAACTCGGCTTAGCTGAAAACACTATTATCGTTTTTTGGAGCGATCACGGTTACCATCTTGGAGAACATCAAGGAATCTGGCAAAAGCGCACCCTATTTGAAGAGGGGGCCCGCGCACCCCTTATTTTTCTCGATCCGCGGGCCCGAGGAAATGGGAAAAGCTCCACCCGAATCGTAGAATTTGTCGATATATACCCAACTCTAATTGATCTCGCTAACCTGCCTCACCCACAAACACAAAAGCTGGCCGGTCGCAGCCTTGCCCCCTTACTCGAAAACCCTTTGGCAGAATGGAAAGGAGAAGCTATCACCCAAATTCTAAGGCCTGCCGACAGCCGCCTCAAGAAAATGACGATGGGCTGCAGTATCCGAACAGCCAGATGGCGCTATACCGAATGGTCAGAAGGGAAAGCAGGAATTGAGCTCTATGATCATACCGAAGACCCCAACGAATTTAATAACTTGGCTAGAGACCCCAGCCCTGAGATTAGAAAGCAAATAGGATTGCTCCGGAAGAACCTACGTCTTAAATCCAGCGGGAAAACCCCAACAACTCCAGTGAATCCACCACGACTCTAATCGATTCTTCTCCCTCTGATCGCTCCTTTCCTTTGCAAGGGTGACTTGAGACTTTTTAAGGTTATGAGAACGAAAAACAAATCTTTGGCAATGCAGGTTTTCCTAGGCTTAGGAATCTTGGTAGCCGGTGGGCTCAAGGCAGAGGTTGAGGTGCACGTCGCATCAGGCGACCTCTCTCCTTCCATAAAGAAGATTTTTTACTTCTCGCAACAAAATAATTCTCACCATCGCCCTGCCTCTTTTTTATCTTCGGTGCGTCAAGAATTTGGGGAACGTGGAATTCAATTCACGACCTCCACTAATCGTAACGATCTAAATCTCAGTAATCTCAATCAATACCACGGCTCTTTTTTCTATGGTAATCACGATGCCTTTTCGCCAGCGCAAACCTCCGCCCTAGAAAGCTATATTCAAAGCGGAGGTGGGATGGTTGGTATGCACGTTATTGCCTATGTCGCACGAAGTAATGCAACTCTAGCTAGAATTCTTGGGGGAGCGTTTCGAGGTCACCATTCTATCGCTCAATTCACAGCTAGGCTTATACAAGCCCCGGGAGAATTGCCTAATAATCTTGCTATCCATCCAAATTTCCCTTTTGAAGACGATGAAACATATTCGGTAGATCTCAATCATCCAATCCTCCAAGGCCTGTCTCCCTACTCAAGTTTTGATGAGCCCTACCTCCATCAAAGCCTAAATCCTGATATCACACTTTTAAGTTATCGAGAGGACCATGGCGGGTGGGACGAGCCTTATACTTGGGTGAGAAATGAGCAGAATGGTCGAGTTTTCTATCATGCTAACGGCCATGATGCTCGAACTTGGTCCCAGCCAGATTTCCGGGAACTTATGATCCGTGGTACGTTATGGGCTTCGAAAACACCCCAGCAAAACTACCTCGATTTATTCCCACCGATCATTTCCGCATCGGGAGATATGCAATATCTAGCACTAGTTCAAACCAATGATGGGGCTCGATTTGCTTTACATAGCGGAGGGCTTCAAACTGCGATGTCGGGCTTGCAGGTCCCGGGTAGTAATGAAAAATTAACATATCTCATCTCATCAGACACCACTCATGCGATCCTTAATGATCAGAGTGTGGTCTTAACTCCAAAGGTTCTCTTGGCAGGCCAAGAACTTTCCTCCCTCTTAGTTGGCCACCCACAATATCCCACAATCATCGCGATAGAAAATGGCCCAGCCGACCCCATTGAAGCCGGTTTTACCTTTTCACCTGACCAGACATTCTCTTTCGTGACAGATTCTGACAAGGCTGTCATTTTTTCGGCTTCTATCGAAGATTCAGCGGGAGGTAATCAAAAACGGATCATCGCTCTTCATGAGGGTGAATCTATCATCCCCATTTTGATGGAAGGGGATTTTTTAAATTCCAATGTTTTCCCGATCGTAAGTTCAATTCCCGATAGCCCAATGGTTTTTTCTGCTAACCGCAGCATGGCAATTGTGGCCCAAATCCAATCGAATCAAGGCGAACCTAAAAGCGTCATTTTAATCAAGAATAATGGGGATTTTCACCCTCATGTCTCCGCTTTTCAGCCTTACAGTAGTTTGCCTCAAGATTCCACGATTTCGGAATTTATTGCCCCCATTTCCCTGAAGGAGGACGATTTGATTTTCAGCGGACGTTTATCAGGAGGATCCATTAACCAAACCGATGATCAATTCGTAGCTACAATTTCTAAGACTGAAGAACTTGATCTAATCATCAAGGAAGGTGATCTAATCGAGGGACAAAACTTATTACTGACTCTGGATTTGCTACCACCAATTCCCCAAAAGAGAGGGATTTTAGTGCTGGGATCTCTTGGAAATGATCTCGCACTAATCTCAGCAAAAGCGGGGCGACCTCCGAAAGTTCTGGCCCGGGAAAACCAAACCTTAGTGACTCATGAACAAGACTATTCAATCACGAAGCTACATGCCGAATCTTTGATAAGCGAAGGTAATCAAGCGGTGCTGCTTGCGACACTTCGAGCAACTGATAGTGAAGATGAAATCTCAGCACTTCTTCAGCTTGGTTCGGGAACAATCCGGCCACTCGTTATCGAAGGCCATAAAATTAATCGCTCAGAGGAGAGCTTCATTGTTTCCGAAATACATTTTCGTCCATCGGGGGCTCAAGGAAGCGGCCTTAAAAATAATGACCTTCGACTCAAAGTCTCCTCCTCAGCAGGCGCAAGCTTAATCATCGGCATCCCTGATATCGACGACCTCGACCAAGATGGATTCTCAGATACCCTTGAGAGCGCTTTCGGTAATTCCATCCTCGAACCGAACGCTTCCATCCCTCCGGGATATCCTAAGATAACTCATGATGTAACAGGCCAACTTTACCTAACTTTTTGGGAACCCATTGCAGCCGGCCCTGGCCTCGAATATAGAATTGAGACAAGTGAAAATCTGGAAATCTGGACAACAATTTCGCCGGAAATACTGCCAGCTCCTGATCAGACGAATCTCCCAGAAAACTACCGCAGAATGGTCGCGCCCATTCCAGACGAGGGCGGCCCTCGTTTTTACCGCCTCGCATTCTAGTAATCAATTAACGTTTATTAACTCTCTTCTTCAGCTCTCTTCCTGCGAGCGTAAGATTGACAACGTCGTCTTCAGTCCAGAGGACTCCGTCTTTTCCGGCGGCGCGGATTTCAATGGCATCCTCTGACAAAGGATGAATCGCATAAGGATTACCCGACCGGTCAGTGAGCTCACCACGGCGATTAATCCTTGGGTGTCGCGGTGGAATAGGAGCAATTCGGTAAAAATTATTCCCCGTCATCGCTTCGACAAAATCACGATTATCTCCGATCGGTCGACGATATCCTTTTTTGACAAAAGAACGATAGTCCCGAAACGCTAACTGAATCAGATCTAATTCCTCGTGAATAGACAATTGTCCTTGCCCAAATTTTTTTGCGAAAGGTGCATCAGATAAGACCATAAGCTGATTCTTGCCTTTTTGATCTAGGGGCGTCTCTTTAATCGGCTCTGTAATTAGCGCGCTTGGAGACTCATCGCCCTTAAAAAGGCAAATTAGGCCAATCAAAAAAGCCACTAGAAAAACAAGCGTCGCTTTCATGTTACTCGCCAAGATTCATAAACCCAAGTGGCTGCTCCACCCGAGTCAGATCGTAAAAACGGTTCAGATTAGGAATCACGATCGGCAACTGTTGCCGTGACACCCCAAACCAACAAGCTAGCTCCGCGAAATACTCATCAACGGAAGTTGTTGGGATAATTCTCCCTCTTCCAACGTCGAGAGGATTATCCTCATAAAGCTCAGGATATTCTCCATAGATCCGGCCCCCATCAACAGCGCCCCCCACAACTATCTGGTGACCTCCCCAACCATGGTCACTTCCTTGACCATTAGAGGTCAAAGACCGCCCAAAATCGGATGCCGTAAATGTTGTCACTTGATCTGCCAACCCATCAGCATTCAAAGCTTTTTGAAAATCACCGAGAGCATCATCAAGCTGCCTTAAAAGCAGACGATGAGGTTTGATTAACAGTGAGTGCAAATCCCACCCCCCTAATTCCACAAAAAATGTTTGGCGGCGTACACCCAATGCCGCTCTTACCCGAATAGTTTTTAAAACCATCTTAAGCTGATCCCCCAAGGAACCTCCGCCAATTTGAACACCATCTAGATCGACAGTTTCTACTGCCTCAGAAAACACCTTATTTCTTTCTAAAGCATCTTTCTTCCGGCTCAAAAAGATCTGCTGTAGAAGATTTTCATATTCCAAATCAAGCTGGCTACTCACTACTGACCTTCCAATCGCCCAATTTGGGTTGTTCCAATCAACCAATCCCTTACTCCCCTCATTTCCAATCACGTAAGGCAAGACTCCCGGAGATGTTTGAATGAGATTAACACCAGCAACTGAGATCGCAGATGCAAAGCTTTCAGGTTGATTCAGATCTTGCAGTGTCGCAGAAAGTCTTCCGAGCCAGCCACTCGTCGATGAACGATCTGGTAGAGAAGTATGCCACTGCTTTTGTTGGTCCGCATGAGAAAACAAACCATCTGGCAAAAATTGGGGCGATAGATTATAATTATCCTTTGTTACAGGTTGCTGAAGAGTCCCTACATTTGCCACAAAGGCCAGATCTCCACTGTCAAAAGCATCACGAGTCTTGTGAAGCTCGTGGTGCAGACCAAGTTCTTGCTCGGTTTCCTCTGAATCAGAGAGTGGCAGTAGATCATCACGCGAGAGGGAAAGATTTCGACGAATCTCGGCATATTCCTGATATTTATCCGCACCTCTAGGCACCAACATATTAAAGGAATCATGCCCGCCAGAGAGAAAGACGCAGACCAGCGCTCGGTAGTCGTCTCCTACTGGTAGTTCATCCGCGGCCAGGTCACCCAAAAGGCTAAGGTTCAGAATACTGCTAAAAGCAGCACTACCAGAAAGGGCAGCACAGCTAGCCTCACCAAGAAAATCACGCCTTGTGTATCCGCTATTCCCACGATGGTTTTCTTTCTTCATCATCTCAAAATCACATACTCGGGAGAAGTCATGACCGCATAAATCGCTGTCCATAGCTTTTTTTCATCACTGTCCAATCCGGCATCATTCATCATGTTCAAAATGATCTGTCTCGTCTCTTGCTTCAAAGTTCCATAAGTGAAAATTAGATCAAGGCGATCCACTAAGTTTTCGGGATGGTTAATCAGCGCACGTTCGATTGTGAAATCATGGTCCCTTGTCAGGTGAGTAAAGTCTGGAGAGTACGCAAAACCTAATTCAATATTTTTCCTAAGTAAGTTCGGCCAAAGCACCGAGCGCAGGGGCGTCAAAATCTCAAACTCGGGCGCAAAAAAATCTACCTCGCCCGCTTCATCTGCTGGCTGATAATTTGGCGAATAAAAATTAAAGACGGTGGGTGACATTAATGGTCTCTGCCCAAAATAATCTAGGTGGTCATCGGTAAGAATGTAGAAAACATCATCTTCATTTTTTGACGAAAATGCCCGAGACAAATGAGCATAAGTAAGATAGGGCTCTCTCATTTTTCCGTATCTTTCCCCTCGACTAATAGACTGACTACGAGCTTCGGGATCCAATAAGATTGATCTGATGACTGCTCCTAAATCACCCCTTATCCCCTTTCCGTTATCCGAAAATGCACGAGAAACCCTTCGAATATAGGCAGGCGAAGGATTACTCGTTGTAAATCTTTGGATGAGTAATCGCCCGATAAAGGGGCCCGCGCTGGGGTGATTTACCAAATTCTCAATAGCAATTCTAACATCTTTCGCAGGTTTCATATTGGCAGGAAGATATCCTCCATTAACAAGAAATTTTTCTCCCCTCTCATGATGGGTTTCCCAGATTGTCATCGGGAGATCAGGTCGATTCTTATATTCGTAAAAACTATTGGTCCCGCCCCAGTTAAATCCAGTCATCACCTTGGCTAACTCTGTGATATGGAAGTTCGTATAAGTTGGAATCGCTTTCCCAATATGGTCGAACCTCCTCGACCCATCCTCATTTAATTCCCACAAGCCGATAGAAAAAAGTTGCATCAACTCCCGCGCGTAATTTTCATCCGGAAAAATTCTTAGTTCGGGATCTTCGTTCTGATTTCTTAGATGCCCCAGATAGCTTCCCATCCCGAGGTTATAGGTTATCGCTTCCAATAAATCTGCGTAATTTCCAAACGCTTGATTTTGCAGGATCTCATAATAGGCGCTTGCCGCTTCAGGGCTTCCTCTCACGACATCCGAACCTTGTCCTGAAACAACCAATATCTGACTGAGCGCAAAAGCCATCCTTTGACGAAGTTGATCGGCCCCCTTTGCGGTTGCCCGCCACCACCCCCGGTGAAACAATTGATGATTTCTAATAGCTCCACCCATTACTTCCCTTTCCATTGACTCGGTAATCAAAGTTGGGGACATCGTAATTTGAGAATCAATCCAGGCAGCAAATGATTCACCAGAATTATGTAAATCCTGAATCATATCAAAGGTCGGGCCAAAGGTCGCCTGATTTAGAAATCTAGAAACCTCCTCCGGGGTGCGAGCAATTCCTTTGAAAACGACGGGCTTGCGCACCTCGAAATTAAGCCCAAATACGATGGGTACAACAGAATCACGCAATTCGAGATCCAGCCCAATCAAATGACGATCAACAGCCCAATGAAAATCAGAGCTTTCCCCTCCGTTACTCAGAGGGTCTCGATCATCTAATCCGAGTTGCCATTCTTCCCATGAGGTCAAACCATCTCGATCTTCGTCAATCACCTGCCTCACCCGGAAAAATCGAGTTGAGTCAGTGCTCCTATCAATAAACTGCTCAAGAACAAGAGGGCCATTCTCGTTAGAATTAATCACTGTCTCAGGTCTCCAAATAGCTTGTGGCCCCAATTCCCTAGCTGATTCAATTAAATACCTCACTCCTTTGACCACCTGAAAATCGAGAATCAAAAGAGTATTATTTGATTCAAACCGATAACTATTCAGCCCAAAATAAGATTTAGGATCGAAAGGGTCAGAACCGATTTCACTTTCAAATCGGTTACTATAACCATCTCCGTCAGTATCAGCTTCCGCTGATAAATTATGTGCTTTATAGACTTCAGTCCAAAGATCGCTTAGACCATCATTATTAAAATCAAGTTGACCAAAAGCGGTGTGAATCAACGATATGGTGATACATAAAAAGCCCAAAGTCTTAGAGCGTATAAACATCGTGATCTCGATCATTGAAACTGAAGGGTAGATAAACAAAAGCGGTCCCCTTGGGAACCGCTTTTCGCTTCTAAAGCTTTTTATATTTTTTGATGCCTAAACTTCTGTAGTAACAATCACGTCACACACAGCAGCCACCTCTTCCTCACTCAAGTATGGATTCATTGGCAAACTCAGGCCACGTGATGCCACATCTTCCGTAACAGGGAATTGGCCCTTCTTACAGCCAAGGCCATCAAAGACAGGCTGCAAATGAAGTGGTACTGCGTAATAACTCACGGAAGGAATTCCGGCCTCCTTCAGAGAAGCCGAAAGCGCATCACGATTCGATGATAGAATCGTATATTGAGCAAACACGGAGGTATTCCCTGGCCCCACTCTCGGAAGCGTAACAGATGAATTTCTAATTCCATCTCCATAGGCTTGGGCCACCTTCTGTCTTCTCAAAATTTCATCATCAAAAATCTCAAGTTTTTCGAGAAGGATCGCAGCTTGCAATGTGTCAAGGCGACCATTGATTCCCAAAATGGGATGATGGTGCCTTTCCGTTTGGCCATGCACCCGGATGTGGCGCATTCTTTCAGCCAACTCATCATCATTAGTGAACAGCCCTCCCCCGTCTCCATAACAACCCAGAGGTTTAGAAGGAAAAAATGAGGTTGATCCAATCGTCGAAAGCCCACCTGACTTTTTGCCATGATGAGTGGCACCGAAGGATTGCGCGGCATCTTCAATGACTGGAAGATTTCCGTTCCGGGACGCAATTTCGTTGATCCCTGTCATATCAGCAGTCTGACCAAAAATCCCAACCGGCATAATAGCTTTCGTCTTTTCGGTAATTGCCGATTCCAGTTTTGAAACATCCATATTCCAGGTCGTTTCATCAATATCAACAAACACAGGAGTCGCGCCAATCAGCGCAATCATTTCGGCTGTCGAAATCCATGTGAAAGGCACCGTAATCACCTCATCTCCTGGCCCAATCCCCAATGCCATCATAGCAATCAGCAAGGTGTCAGTGCCGCTTGACGCTCCGATGCAATGTCTCGTGCCTACATAGTTTTTCAGCCGTTCTTCCAACTCATCCAACTCAGGTCCCATCACATAACGGCCATGGTTCAGGACATCTTGAATACGCTGATCAATTTTCGCTTTAATGCGAGCTTGCTGGGATTTTAAATCGATGAATTCCATTAAATTGATAAGTAAATAAGCTCTAAGTTTATTGTCGTTTATAGCGAAGCTTCAAGAATTGTTCTAATTCGCTTTGCCGCTTTGCCATCACCATAAGGATTCTTAAGTTGGCTTCGCCGCTCATATTCAGCGCCCTCTTCCAGAAGCACACGAGCTGCCGTGCAAATCTTTTTAGGATCGGTTCCTATCAATTCGCAAGTCCCAGCTTCGACTCCCTCCGGACGCTCGGTGGTATCTCTCATTACCAAGACCGGTTTACCGAGACTCGGGGCTTCCTCCTGCACTCCACCAGAATCACTTAAAGCAAAGTAGCAACGGTTCATCAGCCAGACAAAATCTTCATAGCCTGCAGGTTCTACCAAAGCAATGCGCTCGTGGTTTCCGAGTTGCTCCATCACAGGCTCCCGCACCGCTGGGTTTAAATGAACCGGGTAGAGAATTCCCACCCCAGGGTGGTCTTCCGCCAACTGCCGAAGTGCCTTGCAAATATCATCAAAACCACCTCCGTGCGATTCACGACGATGGGCCGTCACAAGAATCCAACGCTTATCTTTTTGCTCTAGGAAATTCTCCCGAAAAAAGACCGGGATATTGAGCCGCTCCGCTACGGCCACGCTTCGATCTTCTTCAGCATTCACCTTGTTGCTCATCCACAAAAGCGAATCGATGACAGTATTTCCCGTCACATGACAACTGGCTTCGCAAATCTTCTCATTTAAGAGATTCGCCTTACTCACCTCGGTCGGAAGAAAATGCCAACGACAAAGTGGAGAAACCAGACGCCTGTTCATTTCTTCGGGCCATGGCGATTGCATGTCGTAGGTCCGAAGCCCAGCCTCAACATGCCCAACCGGAATATTCTGATAAAAGGCCGCCATGGCCGATGCTAAGACGCTCGTCGTATCGCCCTGAACTAACACGGCATCCGGACGAGTCTCCTCAAGATACGCGCCTACCGCTTGCAGAACACGCGCGGTCAAACCAGTAAGATCTTGGCCAGGCTTCATCAACTCTAGATCATGGTCAGGTACTAGATTAAAAGCCCCAAAAGCCTGAGCTAACATTTCACGATGTTGCCCCGTCGAAAGAAAGACAGGCTCTAACAAATCTGACCGCTGTAACTCCATATAGACCGACGACATTTTAATGACCTCTGGTCGCGTGCCCGCAACAACCACTACTTTTTTCTTTTCCATTATTTGCTAATATTTGCGCTTAATCAGTTCTTTGAAAAATCCCTCAACCTTGGAGACAATAAGCTCCCAGCTGTATTCATCTTGAACCCTCTCAAATCCCGCCTGCCCCATTTTTTCTGCTTCTTCCGGGTGGTCCAGAAACCATGAAAGTTTGTCTGCAAGAAGATCTGCATCTTGCTGAACCATCACTCCATCGATTCCATCACGGATAGTAAGAAAGGGAATCTTGCATGAAATCACAGGCTTCTTAAGCGCCCATGCCTCAATGTAAACTCCCCCGATTCCTTCTTGTCGTGAGGGGAGAGCAAAGACATTCGCAGCATCTAAAGCAGCCACTTTTATCGGATCAAAAGCATCAATCCTTGGAATATCCACGATCCTTGGATCATTGATCTTATTAAAAACCTCCTTCGTTCCAGGATAATGGGGCCCAATAAAAACGAAGCTTGTCTCAGGGTGCTTTTCCCAAACCTTGGGGGCCGCCTCAATCAGGGTATCGAAACCCTTATATTCCAACTTCTGCCCCAGAAAGAGCACCATCTTATCCTTAATGCCATAGTCCCGGCGAAAGGCTCCAGTGTCCCACTCATCTGCAAGTAATGGTCCAACCCCAATTAAAAGAATATTCTCTGATTTAACCCCGAGCCGGATCATCTCATCCCGCTCGGCAGGAGTAAATACCACCACACCATCCGCAGCTCTCAGGAGACGAAAAAAATTCCGCATCACTACTTGCCCAAACTTACTTTGCATCCGTGGGCTATAATTCGGACAAATGACGAAAGGCACTCCCCGTTTTTTGGCAACATGATAAGACGCCCAAGAAAAATGCTCCCGCCCGATGCGGATATTCATCACAACATCAGGCTTAAAATCCATTTGCCTCATCTTGCCCGCGAAGTAACGGCTGATGAGGGGATAACCAATCTCAGGTAAAGGCAGGCAGAGGGGTAATAGAGGAGCCATCCAGGCTCTCGCAAAACCACTCGGCTGATAACGATGAACCTTAATGGGGCCCGCTTCATAGACATCGTCACCCCACGGAGCCTTTAAGGTTGAGTCGATCAAGTAGCGATTTCGATGATCTTTCCACTGCCCGCAACCCGTCACAGTATGCCCTCGTTCTGCCAGCATCTTACCAATCGTAAACCAATGAAGTTGGGCTCCTCCCATACTGGGATAAAAAGCGGTAGATGTTTGAAATATATTCATTTCAATTCGGGTTTTTGGCCGTCTAAGAGGGCTTTATAAAGATCTAGCATTTGAGATCCCACAGCATCCCATGAATAGTGCTTGAGGGCACGCTCACGCGCTTTTACGCCCATTTCAATTCCCCGTGCAGGGTCCTGTGTCAAGTCCATCATCGCGTTCGCCAAATGGGACACAAGCTCTTCTAAGTTTTCCCCGGCAACCTTAACCCCACTCTCATCTGTAACCATTTCACCAGGACCTCCATTATCGATCACGATAGGCGCGACCTCCCTCATCATCGCCTCCTGAAGAGCCATTCCAGTTGTCTCGCGGAGGCTCGTAAAAATAAAGGCATGGCTGCGATCCCAAATCGCATTCATTTCATCCAACGTCACCCACCCAAGAAACTCAAAGGCCTCTTCAAGTCCAAGCTCGGCTATCAAATCTCGATAAAATTTCTCTAAAGGCCCACTTCCCGAGACAACCACTCTCACCTCCTTGTATACATCTGGAGAAGTAGTTTTAAGGTGACCAACTGCTCGTATTAAAAGTTCAAGGCCCTTGTGATCCACAAAACGCCCCGACCAATGAAAAACGATAGGGCCTTCCAGATCAGGACAAGGCCGAGCGGCAATAATTGGAGTCCCTATCTGCAAACCAGTCACAGCTTTATCTCGAATAGCTTTAGGCATGACCTTCTGATTGGCCCCATTTGCCATCACAAGCAAATCAGCTTTCCAGGCCGTTAAAAGTCCTACTGGATTAAAACGAAAAAACTTTACGGCCACTGTTCGAATAGCCTCCATCATGCGACTTCTTATGACTGGATTTGCCGCTTTCGGAACCGTCTGTAATCCCCCAATCGGACCAATGACCGACTTTACGCCCAAAAAAGGAACAAACGACCCACGGGTAAGGCTCATAAAGCTAACATGGTGAGCGATATCCACTTCAAGCTCGTCTACTAAAGACCGGCATTTCCACCAACAAACTAACTGCCAGAACATATAATAAATGTTCATTCCCAGATTAGTTTCTTTAAACTTCAAGGTCCACTGAGGCAATTCGACATAAATAAATTTGGGATTTTCGAGCCCATGCTTATTCAAGAAAGCTTCCACTGCGGGCCGTCGTGCTTCTCGGGTCACCACATGGACCTCGCTACCCTTGGCAAGCTGTAACGCCCAATTCCAACCAACTCCTCCTTCCGAACCTTTGTGAGGTTCACAACCATATGCGGAAAGTAATATCACAGGGCGGTCTTTCATAACTCATCCAAAATTTTTAGGCAGCATGAATCTCCCCAGCTAATTCAGCAAAATTCTCCAACTGCTCACTCATTGAGTAAAAATAACTTTTAACCAGCAAATCAACATTCCCAGCCCAACCCCAATATTTGACAAGCTCCACGCACTTAGCTTTTGACTCTAATAAATCGACAACACGAATACTCGCCTCGCTCGCAGGAAGACGGTCAACCAAATGGGCCGAAAGAAACAGATAGTGAACAAGATCCCATCCCGGAACACCCTCATCTCTTCCAAATTCCCAGTCGATAACGGACACATCCCCATTTTTAGAGGAAAGAACATTCCAGGGAGCAAAATCTCTATGACTCAGCGATTTTTTGATCCTCAGCCCAGCGGACCGATTGATCAAACATTCGCGCTCCTTCTTATCCGAAATTTGCGAAACTACTCCCATCCATTCATCCAAACTCGAGAGCTGAACAGCAGGAGAATCAGGACACCAAGACTTAAGGACTTCACAGACCTTCTCAAACGGAACATCTCCCGGGGCATCAAAGTAAGGAATCGCAAAAGCCTCCCATTGGTTCTCGCTCCAAACATTAGTTAGCGAAGGGATAACAGCATTTCTTCCAGCATTCATTTCCAGAAATTTTCGCTCCCGAGATATCTTCTCTACCGCGAGAACACCCCAACCCAACTTGATAATAAAATGATGTCCGGTTCCAGTTTCAGCGAGGAGGATGATTCGCCGTTCCTCTTGAGAGGGGTTTCCAAGAAGAAGACAGACCAAGGTGGCTTCTGTTGTATCAAGCACAGTTTGAATGGCAGCGCCGCTTAATATGGATCCTTTAATTCGCTTCAAGAATAACCGGCCAAATGGAAACCTTGAAACCGCACCAACAAACAAGCGCGCCGGAAGTCTTTGTGGACGATATAGCTGCAATCCCTTGCTGACTGATGCAGCGCAATCCGGAACTAAGAGAAGGATATGTCCTCCTCTCCTAAGAACTCTCCACGAACCATCTCCATGTTCATCAAAACCCAGAGGCGCCAAGATTCCCTTATCTTTTAAGTCCATCTTCATCAGAAATGCCGGCGATACATATCAAGAGTCTTTTGAGCCGCTTGTTTCCACGTCAAATTATTAACCACATAGTCACGATTGGCCTCGCCCATTCCCGGCCATTCCGATCTCGTAAGACAGGCTTCAACGAGCCCATCTTTTATGCCCTCCACAGTGGGCTCAAACAACCAGCCGCCACCCGCATCATCAACATGGCTTGAGACCCCGGCACGTTTTGAGACCAAGACCGGACGAGCTGCGAGCATCGCTTCTACAATACACAAACCAAACCCATCAAAACGAGAAGGAAGAATCACGACATCTGCCTCTGAATGAATGACTAGCGAGTGCTCGGGCCGGGGTCCGGTAAAGAACACCCGGCCCTTCAGACCCAACTTCAAAGACAGGTTCTCTAACTCTTCTCTGTCCTCCCAATCATTACCCGTGAGGATCAGGTCAACCTCATTAAAAGATTCCTCCCTCACGAACTGGCCGAAGGCTTCAACTAACAAGTCCAACCCTTTGTGATTACGATCCATTCTTCCAATAAACTGAATGCGCACGCGATCCCCCGTTCCCGGTATTCTTACTTGGTCTGGGATTTCTGAAATCGTTTCGAGTTCACAGCCATTTGGAATGACCTCTGTAGGAATATCAAATCCCAGTTCGCGGAGCGGCCTTTCATGTTCACCAGCCAATAGCTGAACCGCTACTGCGTTCCTGATTGTTCTCTTCTCAAAGGCGTGCCAAAAAACCCACTTCCTCAAAGCATGGTGCTGAGTAAGCTCAGGGACATAAGGATCATGCGGCACAAAAATGAACGGGATGCCAATCCGCGTTAGATGACGACGTAGCATTCCCACTTTGGGGTGATAGGCTCCATGAAACACCACTCCATCAAGCTGGTGAACATTGTTTTCGAGATCCAAAATTAGATTTTTTGGCAAGCTCATGGGATTCCGAGAATCATGGGGGTAATGAAGTAATTCCTCATCTCCGGATAGATTCTTAAGCTCTGTCCTCAATGTAATGACAGGACAGCTACGTGGAGAAATGAGATTCATTTCCTTGGACAAACCACGACAATAAGCGGAAATACCCTCTACCGAAGGATAGTGCGGAACGAACTGAGCCACCCGTAAATGCCGGCTCATGTCAGCTTTAAATGACTTCTTCTTTTCTCCCCGTAAATAAGTCTTTAAGTGACCAAAGACATCTTCGATGACATCTTCAAGGCTATCGTTGACATTGATCAATCGCGCTCGCTCTCCAAGCCGTCTTTCCAAATTCCGGTAGAGAACCAACTGTTGGCTAAGAACATCCATGGGAATTTCCCTTTTCCGCGGAAGAATAATCTCCGGATCCCCAACCAGAACGAACACAAGCTCCGGTTCGGGGAATATCTTAAAGACCCGGCGAGCTAGGCCTAGCCCCGCGCCGTAACGGTATCGGACCGGATCTACCAACATGTCATTGTAGTAACGGTCAGAAATAACCAGAGACGTTTTTGCGCGAGCGTGCTTCAGCACCGTAAGCGAAGCCAGCCACCAGTCCCAAAACAGGACTCCTAATTTGACTGTCGAAGAGAGCCACCCTCTTGGTGGATCCGCATGCGGATTACTTACCGGTTGCCCCAAATCTTCACGACCTTGGACTCCATACGGTCTCCAATGCAAAAATTTCTGCCGTAATCCCATGTGATTCAGCTTCTCGGAAACTCCCTCAATGACCGATGACTTTCCACTCCCATCCGGACCCACAAATGCAAGCATCGGCAGTTGAGGTTTTAAGTGATGGAGGGCTTCACACCACCAATGTCGAACAACACCGCAAATCGTATCGCCTCCGGATCTCCTGAACTGTTTCCATTTAAGAGCCCTTCTAATACTCTTGACGTGCTTCGCACTCTTTCTCGCGTCACCTCTCAAAGCCCATTCCATCATTTCATCGGCCCATCCAACGCCAAGCGCCCATTCAAGACTTTGATAAAAACAATCGCGATCTTCATGTGCAGCCCTCGTAATTATTTCATCGTATTTCTCTTTGTAGAACCCCCCCCAAAGTAGACTTGTTAGCCAGCAAATTAACCCATCATGACCCAACCGGGGCCTTCGGATCCCATCCGCCCCAACGACTGCTGCGGCAATCACGGCCTCCGTATCAGCATATCTAAATCCATTCCACTCCAGCGATGGCAGAACATCAATCTGTCCCCATTCATAGTATCTCTGATGGACGTATGTCCGAGTTATTTTAACCAGAGGAGTCCCTAATTTTTCTTCAATCCTCAGACCCAATTGATCGCCACCAACCTCAAGAAAATCATAGTCACCCCCTTCATCTTCGCTATCGAAATCATGTGGTCTTAGCAGAATCGTTCCGGGAACGTCTACAAAATCAATAATTCTCTCTTTAGTCATGAACCAGGAATAGTTTGTTTCAATAATCAATTCGTCAAAACACTCAGCTACTTTAATCAGGACTCATCTTATCGAACCAAAATAGCGGTGAACTCAGCTCTCTTAAATTTAGGTAATCTAGGGCAACTCAGGTGTCTTATCAATTTCATCAAAACGATTCTAAGAGGAAGGAGATTTGTTACGATAAGGACAAGGCAACCTCTCTATTATTGATAATCTTTAGGAACGAAGCTGTGGCTGAAGAGTATTTTCATAATCGGAATGAGGCTTATTAATAACGAGCCGCTCGGATGACAGAAGAATGTCGTTGCTTCAATATACTGGATTTTTTTTTGAAGAAATTGAGCAAAAATACTTTCAAGTTTTTAGTGCTTTCTAAGTTGCTCCGCGAATCGAGCCCTTGGGATTTCCAATAAATCTGATCATCTTCATCGCGAGCTACCGTAATCTCAGCTTTGAGCCCGGCGGGAACGGGGGTATTTGCAAAAACTAAGACAACCTGAAGACAGGAGAGTCGGCACCAATGCCTCGCCTTTTTCTGAGACGAATCTTCAACAACTCGGACGTCCTGATAAACGAGTTTGCGAAATTCTTCCGTAATTTTCTCAAGTAACTTTCGCGACTCACCATCATCTCCAGAAGTGAGCTCAATCACCGGGGCCCCTTGTCGTGGAAAAAGATTTACCACCCACTGTTTTTGGAATGCGCTCGCAAGACGGGCGATTGGACGCTTAGTCCAGATAGCCTTTAAAAAGCACCTTCTCCGAAATGAAACGAGCTCACTTTTTAACAAAGTAAGATCTTTGCTAGATACCGCTTTCACAATCTCAGGCCAATGACGACCTGAGAGCCTTGTGAGAAGTGAAGGTAAAACCGCTAGCTCTCTTTCTGAAAAATCAAGGTAGGTAGGTTTTTCACGAAATTTGGTTACTCCCGTTGATAAAGCATTAAGCATAAAGCGCTTGCCAACCGCAGCTGCCGGATCTTCATAAAATGGCCCTCTGCGGATCAGATCTTCCTTGTTTGAGACTTTATCAACCACCCAGGTAAAAGCCCACTGCAAGTGCTTGAAAAGATCGACCTGAAGAGAAATCAGTGAGCCATCTGAGCTTTCGCGAAAAGCCACAATCCACCAAATCCAACCCTGACGGTTCGGCAAAACAACCCACCCAGCGGATTCCAAGACCTTGATCACATGACCGACCGCAAGATCCAATGAGCCTTCAACAATCAAATCTAAGTCACGCCCAATACTGTCAGGATATCCACCCAAACCATTCGTGACAGCCCACCGGAGTCCAGAATCATTCAATTCGCGGGCCACATCTTCAAGCGCGGCGATCTTTTCGAATTCCAAGCCCATCTAATCTGACTCCAAAACCTTATGATAACTCTTCTCAACAATACGGCCAATCACGTTCCAAGTCATGTGATCACGAACAATATCAGCTGAAATCTGGAGTAACGAAGTTCGCTTATCGGCACTAAGATTAATGCCTTCTCTCAAGCCTTCTCGAATCCCTTCAATTGTTGAAGGGAAAACGACTCCCCCCCCTTCTTTAGCGAGCAACCCAGCGGGGTCGGAAGCCGGGGTCACCAAACAGAGTTGCCCGACTGCCATGGCTTCAACCACTGCAAAGGGCAATCCCTCCCAACGGCTCGGATAGAGGAAAGCATCAGACGCCTTCATGAGATCAAATTTTTCATTCCCGTATGCCGGACCATACAGGTGAAAAGAATCTTCAATCTTATTTTCCCGAATCATTTCTCTGATCCGGCTCTCAGATCCCTTCCATTCCGGACCAACCAAAACGATTCCGAGATTCTTGGCCTCAGAACCCAAACTAGCCACCGCAGGAATTAACATATCGAGACCCTTTTGCTCAATATCAAGCCGCCCCACAAAGACACACACAAAACGCCCTTGAAAGCGTGGAACGGTCCTTTCGATCACTTCTAAATCCACCTTCTCGGGCAACGTTTCGAGATCAATCCCGTTGAGCGCCTCAACAATCGGAACCTTAATTCCGTAATGTTCGATTTCGGCCTGATCCCCCACCGATTGAACAAAAGCAGCCCGGTTCATATAGGGCCTTTCAAAAAAATATTTGTAGGGGAGCTTTATCCAAGGACGACGCTTAAGCAAAACCCGAGCACAGTTGCCATTTGGAGTAACCGCATAAGGAATACCTTTTCCACGCAAGTATTTCGCCAAGCTAATATTTCCTGGCACATAAGCGGAGTGGAAATGACCAATATCTGGTTGAAGTTTATCTACGATTCCTCTGACCTCTGGAGGACAAGAAAAGCAATTGCGAAACGGCTCAACTCGATGAATCGATACGCCTGGAATCTCAATTGGATCCTTTTTAGTCTCAGAAATGAGATGCACTTCGTGCCCCAAGGCGGCAAGCTCCCGAGTCAAAAAATAAATCGTCTTATCCACACCATTCGCGGTGTCTGGATTACAACGACCCTCAATAAAATGGAGAATTTTCATTCAGATTTTTGGGTGGGAGAAATGATCTTAAGTAGAAATATTTTCGAAATAAATTTGTCCCCCAGAATCCATAGTCTCGTACATTTGCGCGCTAGCTTAATCAACAAACAGCCAATCAACGAGCTCTCCTCATTTTTATCATAATTTAGATAATCTTTTGCAAGTGCCTCTCTCTCTGAGCGATGTCGTGGGGTGAGTTCGCCTGACTGAATATGATCGGCAGTTTTATTGTCATCGATCCGGAATGAAACTGTTCTATAATTCACTCGTCTGATCCCTAACTGGCGGCCTACCCGCAGCATCCACTCGGTATCCATTATCATGTGAAAGTTCTCATCGAGAGGATTTTCAATTAACACCCGACGACGATACAACGATCCCGTGGATGGAGCAGCATAACAACCAATCGCGGTCATCCAATAATACCAAATTGGTTGATAAATTGTCCGAATCGTCCTGCTTGCGGCATCTACAAATACAGTATGTCCATACAAAAGATCAAAATCAGGATCTTCCGATTGTAATATTTTTAACATTTTATCAATGACGCCAGGCAAGAGAAAATCATCCACATTCAGCCATAAGATCCATTCTCCTCTGGCCATCGCAAATCCCTTATTGAGCGCTTCACTTTGACCACGATCCTTCTCAATTATTCTAACAATTTCAGGAAATTGATTCAGAACCTCGGATGTTTCATCATCCGAACAATTATCAACTACGATATGCTCCACAAGACCACCTTCCGTAGGCAAGACACTACGATGACATTCCGCAAGATGTCTGCCTTGGTTCCAAGAAGCACTAACGACAGAAATTAAGGGGCTCATAAAAAAGCTAACAAGCAGGCAAACTATGATCACGCAAATCCCGGACGAGCGCCCATCGAGTTTGGTCCAGAACCGAGCGAAGCCGCAGAAGCTTTCTCTTCACCTTCTTGACTAGCCTTATATTCCATCTCGTCCCTAGCAGCTATGCTTTTAATCAAGATGACCATCAAAATATGGAAGGCTCCGAACCATGATCCTCCGATAGTTGCCGTGATGATTCCCAACCCCGTGGAAAGCGCTAGAACGAAAGAAATAATCCTTAATTCCTCAGAATATCCATCACGTTTCGCAATCTGGTAACTCCGTAGAAAATACCAAAACATCATGCAATAAACTAAATAATAAAGCACACCTCCAAAGATTCCATATTGGATTAACACGGATGGAAGGAGGGCATGACAAGTACCAGAGTTTATGTTCACCATTAAGAATGATTCCTTATCTCCCACGATTTTTTTCACCTCTGTATAATCCAAAGGAGTGTAAACACTCCGCCCAAAAAGAAAGACTCGTGAATCGTCCCTCCACTCCTTCAGTGCTTCATAAAAAAGAGAACTCCGATAGTCTGAGGAGTTTTCAATCGATCTCATCGAGCTTCCTTTCTCGATCATCACGTACTGAAGAGGCCTCGCTACAAAGATGGGCATGTCGTTGTTAATGAATTTTGAAAAGATATTCGCGAATAAAACAACGAGGAATACCAAACACATCGCCACAAAGATGAGAATTATCCGACGGTAGATAAAAGCAATAATCACAGCATACACTAATGAGAGTAAGACCGCCGCTCGGCCTCCACTTACCACCGATCCAAGTAGACCCATTCCCAAAACCGAAACTACTAAAACCTTCAAAAGAAGCGCCTGCGCCTTAAACCAACCTGGTTGACAAAGAAAAGCAAAAGCGAAAATCACTGCCGTGGGAGCAAGAACACGCATCGTAAAAACACCCAAGGTCGCATTGATAAGAGGAATATAAAACATCCCAACGTCTCCAGACTCGTCAGTAAGAATCGAAAACCCACCATATCCTTGCCGAAACAGATGGATCGTATTTGCGAAATTAAGGACTAGACCGATGGCAAGAATCCAAATGATCGTGGAGATCGCATTTTTGCCTACCCGGAAAGTGTAAGGCATGCGAATTGCCAAGAAGAGAACCACAACCGGGGCGAAAGTCGAAGCATATGCCTTGAGCATATTGATGGTGGTATAACTACCTCCGTCGAATGGTAACGTCTTGTTTAGAGCGAAACTCAATGCTCCATAAAAAAGTAACACGCCCGAACAGATGAATAAACCTTTCCCATTAACCCGCTTGAGAAAAGCAGGGTTTGGATAAGGATTCCTACCCAATAAGAAGATAATGATACCATAAATCAACAAGATTGCGGCGGCATACTGTTGGGAACTAAGTCGGAAACCAAAATTCAAGTTCACACCACTCCACACGAGAAAAAGAACAATCTGCCAAGTAAACTTATAGAGAAAGCTTAGGTAGAGAAAAAGGAGAGCAACTAACCCATAAATCGAGAGATCAACAAAACGTGACTGGCCAATTACCGAACCGAAGAAAAGAGCTCCGATACTAATAAATACCAAAAGCGCTGCGAAAGTGATTTTGTTTTTCATCGCAAGATAAGATTAAATTTGGAAAAGGTATTTGGGGGGGCAAAAGACTCTACGGTCTACAAACCGAGGGTGGCAGATAGCGGATTATTAGCCACAGAGAAAGTATTTAAAATAGTCTGAAACGTTCAACTGTTGATTTTGCTGATTGATTCTCAATCGAGAAAATTAAATTGAGTTCTTCGTGATGAAGCTGGTGATTTTAAGACCTTTTACTTCAGCTCATGAAGAGAGCTAATCCCTAAGCTGGTGATGACGTAATCACTTCGTTATACAAGTCATAGTGACGAGATGCGTAACGGGCTAGAGAATATTCTTTCAAGGCAAACTCCCGACACTCTGCTTGCCATAATCGCCCTCGACGTTTTTCTGAAATTATCCACTCGACTCCGTTTGCCATATCAGAAACCGAAAATGGTATCGCTTGATACCCATTTTCTTTGTGGCGAAAAACAGAAGCTTGGCCAGCAGCACGAAATCCCACAACCGGGGTTCCACAAGCCAAAGCCTCCGAAGCAGTCTGGCCAAACGTTTCTTCGCGGGAGGGGAATAAAAAGACATCACCTAAGCTGTAGATCTCGGCAAGCTGGGTATCATCACAGACCGAACCTAAACGAATCAATCGAAAGCCATGCGAGCAAATTTTAGCACTCTCCTGATCGCCAAAGACGAGAATATCACCATCAAAATGGCGCTGAGCTAATTCTTCAAGGACCCCTTCCAAAAGATCACCGCCCTTACGCGAGTCACTCGTCGCACCCAGAGCTCCAAAAACAAGAACGGTGCGATCCGAAGCGATCCCCAGCTCGTCTCGAAGAACCGAATCAGGTCTTGGTTTGAAAACCGAAGTATCAAGACCGTAAGGGATCACCGCAGTTCGCCATCCCGGCCGATTATGCATTCTGCTTAATTGCTCGATCACCCAGGGCGAAGGACCCACTGCGGTTATTCCAAGATCTCCCCAATACTTTTTCTTAAGACTTCCAACCCAGCTTTCCCAATCGACTGAAAGCCATCTCGGATTTAGTTCTGGGATTGCATCATCATAGTGCCCAACCCCTAAAATTGGCCATAAATCATGAAGAGTCCATACTAACGGCTTCCGAATTTTTGAAAGTGTTTTTACTGGGAGGAATCCATTTCCCGCCCAATGGAGATGTACAAGATCAGCATCACTTGAATTGATAATCGCCGCCAATCGGCTGGGGATGATTCCAAATGTCCACATTGAACCAGTAGGGTTTCCTGACCACCGACGTAAGGCCCGCTCGATCGGAGGCGTCAACTTCTCAAGAAGATTTTGAAAAATCGAAATCTCACCTGAGACAGAAACCTTGGGATCGTGACTACTTTTGCGCCGAACCAGCATCTTAGAATCAACGCCAGATTTCTCCAATGCCTTATGAAGGCGATAAGATGCCCGCGACGCCCCACCGACGCAATCAGTTGATCCAACGTGGAGAATTTTCATACGGTTAGCATTGCGTGCTTCTCCTATACTGAAAGGTGCTTTTCTAAAAAGCCCTTAGATTCCTCAATCCAGCCCGCTAATAGGTGATCCTGGGGACCTAGCTGATTCACATGATGCTCTTGGATTTCCTCGATCTCACTTGTAACTGTTGATAAGCCCAACCTTCGTCGGAAAGTATCTATTTTTTGATCCTTGCTGGGATGGCTCACGATAATAAAGGGGAGCCGGTTTTTGAGACTGAAAACCACCCCGTGGAAGGTATTAGTCACAACGAGATCGCATCCAGCAAGAAGTCCAGGAACATCGGCAGGATCGCAAAACGCGATATTACGAGTAGCCCAAGAGTAATGATATCCAATAGAACATAGATCTTTACCCACCCTAGCAGCAAATCGGCAAACTCTCTGCACATCATGCTCCGAGGGACCCATTAGATAAGTCCCAATAGCTCCAGCAGTTTTGGCATTCTTAATCGGCTTATCTGGTTTAGAAAGAAGAACCGGATCAACGACAAGATCCGGACGACGCCCAGTAAGAGATTCCACAATGGCTAGAGAATTCTCATCACGAACCGAAATCGCTTCGAATCCCGCAAGAAGTGGACTCAAAGACGCTAACTTGGGATCATCTAGAGAGGTTGAACCAAAACTCGGCGCATAAGAAATTTTAAACCCCGCACCCATTCCAGCGCCGAAAAAATTCAAATCACCTGCTGAAAAGGGATTACAAATATTCCAAATTTCATCGCTCCCGAAAACAACACAATCATAGTCGAGCGCGCTTAAATTCTCCGCCGATTCAATTTTCACTCCAATAGGTAACGTCGCAATAGCTTTGAAATATGACCTCTTCTTTCGGATATTATTCAGAAGACGCAGGGGATGCCGGGTCCGGTATATCGCCTCATGATCCAGCTTTTTTTGAGCAGCATTAGTATAATCGATCAGCTCTACTTGGTGTCCGCGCGATGTCAAAAATGATGACAACCCCTTTGCCTGTAAAAATCCACCCGCGTTAATTCCACGGTGAAAAGTTAAAATCCCAATTTTCATACAAGTTCAGCGGATCAGCACGAGATTTGGCGTAAACAAGGTTACCCTATATTTTTATATCAATCATTAAAAGAGAGAGCTCTTTAGAAAAAAGGGCTCAAAGTAATCCCTAAACGATCATCCCCGCGGCAACCGTCTCATTGGTTCCTGGATCAATGAGAATAAATGATCCGGTCTGACGATTGTTATTATACGAATCATAACATAAGGGAGCTGCCGTTCTCAGCGAAATTCGACCAATCTCATTGAGTGAAAATGACGAGGAATCCTCTTCTTTGCGTAAGGTGTTGATATCCACTTTATAACTCATCTTTTGCACAATCGCTTTAGTCTCCCGCGTGGTGTGCCGGATGATGAGTTTCGCACGCTGATTTAGTTTCTGATTTGAAAACCAGCAAATCATCGCTTCTAAATTTTGACTTTGCTTGGGTGGGTTGTTCGCCTTCACCAACATGTCACCCCGTGAAATATCAATTTCATCTTCGAGAGTTATTGTAATCGACTGAGGTGCAAAAGCCTCTTCCATCTCTTCACCATCTTGAAACACTTCTTTGACTCGACTACTAAAGCCGGATGGCAATACGGTGACATCATCCCCTGGTCGAAAAACACCCCCAGCAACCCGTCCTGCAAAGCCCCGGAAATCATGAAATTTATCGCTCTGTGGACGGATCACCCATTGCACCGGAAATCGAGCTTGGACATGATTTTCATCTCCCCCGACATACACATTTTCAAGATGATAAAGGAGGCTGCTTCCCTCAAACCAAGACATCTCCTCAGACTTCTCAACAACATTATCACCGTTGAGTGCTGAAATCGGGATTGGGGTGATGTCCACCAAGTTGTCGAGACGCGAGGCAAACGATTGATAGTCTTTTACGATCTCATCATAGACCCCTTGGTCGTAATCGACGAGGTCCATCTTATTGACCGCAACGACGACATGTTTGATGCTTAACAAATTCGCAATGAATGAATGCCGTTTTGTTTGTTCAATGACACCTTTACGGGCATCAATCAAGATGATCGCAAGGTTGGCAGTTGAAGCCCCAGTCACCATATTTCGGGTGTATTGGATATGACCGGGAGTGTCCGCGATGATAAACTTTCGTTTAGGAGTGGCGAAGTAACGATAAGCTACGTCAATCGTAATTCCCTGCTCACGCTCAGCTTTAAGTCCGTCTGTAAGTAAAGCAAGGTTGACGTTTTCATCTCCTTTTTTTCGGGAAGATTCCTCGATCGCTTCTAGTTGATCCTCAAAGATTGACTTGGAATCATAGAGTAATCGTCCAATCAAGGTGGACTTGCCGTCATCCACAGAGCCAGCGGTTGTAAAGCGAAGGAGATCCATAAGTAGTAATCGAAAAGTTAAAGTTAAAGGCCTTCCACAAGAACTCCATTTGTTACGAGGAGCCTTTGTCTCAAAGAATTTTTTTCAGCAATGATTGCTTCTCCTGAATCACCATATTGCTCGACGATGTGGGCCGAAAACTTAATGAACTCTACTCGGAGGTTCTTCAGGACAACTTTGTCGCCCCAGGCTCTATTGATATCAGAGAGCTTGAATCCAGAGAAGTGGATCCGAAAAAGAGGCAAAATTGACCCTCCCGCACCTTCCCTAATCACGGTTTCCCAATTCCCTGATCCGATAATTTGCTCCCCAATAATAGTGCCTTTCGAATTACCATGTTTGAAAAAGAGGCCCGAAAGAGTATTATTTTCTTTGGGAATTTTGAGTTCTCCAATGATGCGATAAGTCGCAGGTGAGGATAGAGTCCCGAGGAGGTTTGGAAAACCGAGGTAGGCATTTTTTGAGCCGTTCCGGATTTTATAAATTGTCCCCTCATCTCTTTGAAAACTGACATCGACTCCAATCACTTCGTCTGGAGTTAACTTCCCATCTTCCGGAGTGTAATCTAGGGCAATATGTCGTTCTGTACTCTCAGCCCCTATCCCAACAAATTCGCCTAAGGTTCGGGCACTTGTCCTTCCTTTTTCCCGCTTGCCACCCGTTTTTTCAACCACATTTTCAACCGGACTTTTTAAGCTAATTTTTCCCTGACTATCATACCTAACCATAACTTCCAAATCATCACCATTCCTCCGGACGATAAACCCAGCGCGAGATCTTCCGCTCTGCATCACTCTGGAAGGTAGCTCACGTGCGTTGGCAAGCTCTGGATCTTCTTGGATCTTCTTGAGAAGCACCTGAGCGCCTTGCGCTTCTTCAAGGTTCCCGGATTTCGTAAGACTCACAATTTTTGCTCTAAGAGCTTTTTCCATTTTATCTGCCAACCTTACTGTTTTTAGCGCCCAATCTTTTTCAATCCCAAATCGAGCCTTCAAGTAAGTCCCTCTTGGGCCTTGGAGAATTTTAGAAGCGGCCGGAGGAACAGGAGGCATTGGCCAAGTTTTTTCCTCAATCAAGATCCCCTCATTCTTAATAGCGACTGCTTTATCCAAGGTTCCCTGTTTTTGGGCCTGTTTCTGCAATTTAGATAAAGCAGTTAGATAACGTTGATTCAATGTTCCAAGCTGTTCGTCGCGGCCCTCATTTGTCTCAAGGACAGCCGCTTCATAAGAAAACTGCAAATCTTCAACACTCAATGCCGGAAGCCAAACCGTCATTGAAGCGAACATCATGGTCAAAAGGTCGATAGAATATCTCATATTTTTAAAAGTAGCCTTCTTTCTTTCGGTCTTCCATCGCTGTTTCAGATCGCTTGTCATCTGCACGATTGCCACGCTCGGTCTGACGCGCCGCAGCGACCTCTTCAATAATCTTCTCCATCGTGTCTGCGCTGCTTTCAACTGCCCCAGTAATCGTAGCATCTCCCATCGTCCTAAAACGAATCTTCTTAACCTCAACCGTTTCACCTTCCCGCGGCTGAACAAATTCCGAAACCGACAAGATGACTCCATTTCGGGTCACTGTTTCGCGCTCATGGGCATAGTAGAGGCTTGGCAATTCGATTCCTTCACGATGCATATACATCCAAATGTCCATCTCGGTAAAGTTGGACAAGGGGAAGACCCTAAAGTGCTCTCCTGATTGCTTACGCCCATTGAAAAGATTCCAAAGCTCAGGACGCTGATTTTTAGGATCCCACTCTCCAAAGTCATTTCTGTGGGAAAAGAAACGCTCCTTTGCCCTCGCCTTCTCCTCATCGCGACGGCCGCCGCCGAGAACCGCATCATACTGTTGCTCCTCGATTGTTTCGAGAAGAGTCACGGTCTGAAGCTTATTACGCGAAGCATTAGCACCTGTCTCTTCCACTGCTGTTCCCTTATCAATCGAATCTTGGACTGAACCCACAAATAATCGTGCTCCGATTTTCTCTGCGTAGGCATCACGGAAAGCAATGGTCTCCGGAAAATTATGCCCAGTATCAACGTGAACGAGAGGGAAGGGAATCCGCGCCGGATAAAAGGCCTTCCGCGCTAGGTGAGCCATCACAATGGAATCTTTACCAGCCGAGAAAAGAAGGCCCGGATTCTCAAATTGCGCCGCTGTCTCACGGAGAATAAAAATCGCCTCTGCTTCCAATTGGTTGAGATGACTTAGATTGTAATTAGACATTTGTTAACTAAGTTTGTCAGATTAATCAGGTTTAAGGCCCTGAGATGGCTTTATGGTCAGTTTAGAGTCCTGGCAAGAGTGTTTTAATCTTTTTCACCGCTGCTGAAGGCTCAAGCTCTTCCGTATTGATCAACAAATCAGGACCATCGGGTTCTTCAAAACCACTATCTTTTCCAGTAAACTGTTTGATTTTTCCATCAGCGACTTTTGCGTAAAGCCCCTTGGGATCTCGGGAAGCACAGGTTTCAAATGAAGCGTGGATATAGATTTCGACAAAAGAATCCCCGACTACCTTCTTTGCGAGTTCCCGGAGGGCCTGTTTCGGCGTTATCACTCCGACCAATACGATCACCCCTTGCGAGGCAAACATTTTAGCAACTTCCGCAACGCGCCGCACGTTCTCAGATCGATCTTCATCACTGAATCCGAGATCCGAATTGAGGCCGTGTCGAAAATTATCACCGTCGAGAATGACCACAAAGCGTCCTTCGTTATGAAGTTCCCTTTCCAAGGCAGCCGCAATTGTAGATTTGCCTGCGCCACTGAGTCCATACATCCAAAGAACCATGCCTTTTTGCCCAAGCAGATCTTCTTTTTCGCCAGAAGACACGAAGCGATGAAACTGGGTATGAATATTATTGGCCATCTAACAACGGTATTAAAAATCTCATATTGGGTCCCTAGCGAACCACAAATTTTTCCTGAAGAATTTTGACGAGGCTTTCGGTTCTTCTCCTTGCTGCTGTCTCTGAAAGGTGTTGGGGAGAATCTCGAAAATTAATTTTTTCAGTACTCACACCTAACCCGTCTTCATAAATCACCGGCATGATCTTCTCAACATCGTTAAGAAATTTTGATCGATCTCTACGGACCAGGTGTGCGTTTTCCTCATCGCTATAAACCCATGGCAATCCATAGATCACCTCTATTTTACCCTCCCGGGCAACTGACACCAAATCCTTTAAAAGTTTCTTGGCAGACTCCGACAAGCTCTCTGGCGAAGAGTTACGAGCAGCAAGCCCAGAAGTGACCGGTGTCGTTAACAAGCCACCCTTGCGCATATCTCTAAGCTGATATCGATACATTGGCCGCCCCATCAATATTTTCCCAATCACCCCAAAAATATTCGAGGCCCCAGGCCTCAAACTTGCCAGGTGAAAACTTGAAGGCGCACCATCCCAATTTAAAATTTCTCGCTCCCCAATCGCATGAGAAAATTGGACTCCAAGCGCCGTCTCCATTTCGCTATCAGCTAACAACTCCGGTTCTAGCATCACAAGCAACGTGTCCCCCTTTTTCGCCTTGGAAAGTGCAAAGCCAGTCAAAGCATCAGCTCCCATTCCCGCATGCAATCCAAAATTCACGAGCCGGCAACCCAATTCCCGATCAGCATATTCAGCGTCAATTCCAAAACCGGTCGCTGATCCGCCAAGGCAAATAATTACAGGGGTCTCTTCCGATTTTCTTAACGAATCAATCCATTCTGATTTGGCGACGGCAGCGGCCTTCCAAAACCGCATTTCAGGATTCCACTGTGTCGTTTGATAATATGAAAATATTGTTGCTACCAATAAAGCAACGCACGCGATTGTGATCATTCCTGCTGGATGACGATCACTAAAACTGGCGCGAATCATTCGCAGGAACTTAGAAAGCAAAGTAAATGAAATCGTTGTTCGAAATTGGAGACAAAATTACCGTCAGAAAAATTAGAATAGCTGCTGCCCCTCTGGTTCGGAGGAATCGATAGGGCTCACCTTGTTTTCTTAATGACCACATCTCGAGGCTAATGACACAAACGATAATTCCCAAGATCGCAAAAACATCGAGACCCTTAGGAGATAAGCAGGCTGCAATAAATGATCGAACTGCCAAGCCATCGTAAGAAGCAGGATTCAGAAGCAACCCAAGCTTGCGGAATAATTCCTGTGTATCGGTCTCATAAAAACAAAGCCACGCTAGAAAAACACAAAAATGAGTTAAAAGAAAACCAACTGCACGAGGTAGATTTATCTTCATCGGCAAATGATAGACCAAGAGAAAAAAACCATGCATTCCTCCCCAAATCAAAAAGTTCCAACCTGCTCCATGCCAGATCCCCGAAATAACGAATACAATTAGAATATTCGCCGTCCAAAATCTAGTGCGTGAACCCCCTAAAGGAAGGTAGATATAGTCCCTAAACCACGTGCTCAACGTCACATGCCAACGACGCCAAAAGTCAGCAATATTTGAAGCGCCGTAGGGACTTCGAAAATTAAGCGTCAGCCTTATCCCAAGACATTGAGCCACCCCCAAGGCCATGAGACTATATCCGCAAAAGTCGAAATAGATGCGAAAACCAAACATCATAGTATCCAGCCAAACCAAGAAAGGATTTGTTCCAGAATGAACCAGCGGGGTTAAGGCCAAATTGTCAGCCAGGCAGCGCTTGAAAAAAAGACCGAGAATAATCCAAGTCAATCCGGTTTCGATCGCTTTTTTATCCCAGCAAAAACGAAATTTTTCGAGCTGGGGGAGAAGCGCCTCACGTCGTTCGATCGGGCCAGCAACAATCTGCGGAAAAAAGCCCGCAAAATTTAAAGTGTTTAATGGACTCGGTAGGGGTTGGCTTCGCTTCAAGGTATCGATCCCAAAGGAAATCAACTGAAAGGTGTAAAAAGAAATCCCAACGGGAATGAGGACATTGGTAAAGGAACGGCTTTCAAGGCCAAGGATATCATTTTCCAAGAACCCGCCATATTTGTAAAATAATAGGGGCGAAAGTTGCAGAGGGATCAAAAGCCATAACCACTTTGTACGACGCTTCTGAGACGAATCGGTTTTTAAAATAAGATGTAAGCCAAGGTAAGTGGTCACACTAACCGCAGCAAAAATTCCCAGTGACAGAAGGCTCACACAACCCAAAAGGACAAGCCCCATGATCGCGAGTGCCGCCCGATCGTAATGACCCGGATCAGGGCGCATTACCTTCACCACAACCAGGCGGATCATCAAAATAGCCAAGAGAGAAGCTGCGAGGATTCCCCAAAATCTGACGTCCGCAAAATTCATGGATAAGTCACTTTCCGCTACGATCCCTAACCATCACCTGACGAAAGAGATGCCACAGAAAAACCGAGTTATAGACCGCATAACGTTTAAAGAGTCGACGTGGTTCGCAAATAAAACGGTAAAGCCAAAGCACTCCAAATCTTCCCATCCAATCCGGAGCATCGCTTTTGGTTCCGGCATTGACATCAAAGGCAAATCCCACCGCCAAAATTGCACCGGCCTTGATCTTCTTCTTATTACGATGAATCCAATCCTGCTGCTTTGGTGTTCCAAGTCCCACCCACACCAGATCTGGCTTTAATTGATTGATCTCCTCGTTGATCGCACCTTCATCGGTGTTTTTGAAATACCCATCATGCGAACCCACTATTTTGAGGCCAGGGCGCTTCTCTTGCAACTTCCTTAAAAGCTGGGTCAAACAATCCTGCGAGGCTCCTAAAAAGTAATGAGTCAGATCTAGATCAGCATTGCGAACGAAGTAGTCAAGAAAGGCAGGACCATAGACCCGCTCATTGCCTCTCGCTCCCAACCAACTCAACGCCCATGTCAGGATTTGGCTATCAGGGACAAACCAATCAACCGTTGAGGTCTGCTCCCCAAAATCCTCGTCCACTTTTCGCATCGCGACAATATGAACGTTCGTAAAATCAATAGACCACGGTAACTCTGAATCATGGCGAATCTGATTTTCGATCCGCCCAGTAAGATCAGCTTCATCCGTCACCAGACACGAAGTGGTAATGACCTCGATTGTCTTCTCCGGAGTCACAATCGTCTATTTCGATGTATTGCTAGCACAGGCCTCGTAAATTTCTCCTAAGATATCGTTAATGGAATATTTGTAACTCCAATCTGGGTAGTGATTCTGGAATTTTTGGACATCACTGATATACCAAATGTGATCGCCAATTCGGTTGTCCTCAAGATAGGTATAATCAAGCTTTTTGCCCGATAGCTCCTCGCCAATTCTGATAGCTTCTAGCATCGAGCAGTTGGAATGGCGGCTGCCTCCCATGTTGTAAACTTCTCCCACACGTGGGTTCTCATAAAAGTGCAGGAATGCCGAAACAAGATCGTGAGCGTGAATATTATCGCGGACTTGCTTCCCCTTATATCCAAAAATTCGGTATGGCCGTCCCTCCACAATACACTTCATAAGGTAAGCCAAGAAACCATGAAGCTCGGCTCCGGCATGGGCGGGGCCAGTGAGACAACCCCCACGGAAGACACCAGACTTCATTCCAAAATAGCGACCATATTCCTGAACTAAGACATCTGCTGCCACCTTACTGGCCCCAAACAAAGAGTGTTTGCATTGATCAATCGACATCGATTCATCAATTCCGACATGGAAGGGATGTGACTTTTCAATTTCCCATCGTTCCTCTAATTCCACCAAGGGAAGATGATTCGGTGTGTCACCATAAACTTTATTCGTACTCGTGAAAATAAAGACCGCCTCCGGACAAATTTGGCGGGTAGCCTCAAGCAGATTTAAAGTGCCATTCGCATTTACCCCAAAGTCGGTGAACGGCTCCTTGGCCGCCCAATCATGCGAAGGCTGTGCGGCAGTATGAACAATCAATTCGATGTCCGATCCAAACTCCTCAAAGACTTCTTTTACTGCTTCGAAGTCACGGATATCCACCTTGCGGGGACGGTAGTTTGGAAGCTTTTCCTGAAGTTCAGAGTTGGTCGAATCGGTTGACGCTTCCTGCCCAAAAAAGTAAGCGCGGAGGTCATTGTCAATTCCAACAACCGTGAACCCCGCTTCATGGAGAGCCTTGGTGGATTCCGATCCAATCAGTCCGGCTGAGCCAGTAACAACTGCGATTTTCATTTTGTTAATTTTTTTAATAACTTCATTCCTGCGACATCGAAACTGCGTGGCCGTGTTCCACCAGAAGAGCATGTTGCCGCGCCACCTCTAGATCGTTCGCCACCATTTCAGCACACATTTCTTCGACTGTGATTTCCGGGACCCACCCCAGCTTCTCCTTTGCCTTAGTCGGATCACCTAAAAGAGTTTCCACTTCCGCCGGGCGGAAATAGCGAGGATCCACCTTCACGATGACGTCACCTTCATTCACCGCGGGGGCTTTCTCGCTATCCCGCGATTTTACCGTCGCGATTTCATCAACGCCTTCGCCAGAAAATTCGAGTTCGATTCCAGCTTCGCGAGCCGATAACTGAACGAACTCTCGGACGGAAATCTGCTTTCCCGTCGCAATCACAAAGTCATCAGGCTCGTCCTGCTGAAGCATCATCCATTGCATCCTCACATAATCTTTGGCATGCCCCCAATCGCGTAAGGCGTCCATATTCCCAAGATAAAGACACGCTTGAACTCCCTGCGAAATATTAGCGAGTGCTCGGGTAATTTTTCGAGTTACGAAAGTTTCGCCACGACGCGGCGACTCGTGGTTAAACAAGATTCCGTTGCAGGCATACATCCCATATGATTCACGGTAGTTCACCGTGATCCAGTAAGCATACATCTTTGCCGCAGCATACGGTGAACGGGGATAAAATGGGGTTGTCTCTTTTTGAGGCACCTCCTGGACTAGACCATAGAGCTCAGAGGTCGATGCTTGGTAAAATCTGGTCTTCTTCTCCAAGCCCAAAAATCGAATGGCTTCCAAAAGCCGAAGCGTTCCGATGGCATCAACATCCGCAGTGTATTCCGGTGACTCAAATGAAACTGCCACGTGGGATTGGGCTCCCAGATTGTAAACCTCATCTGGTTCTACTTCACTTATGATGCGCGTTAAATTTGAGGTATCAGAAAGATCGCCATAGTGCAATCTGAAGCGACCATCTTCAACCTGCGGATCTTCATAGATATGATCAATTCGCTCCGTATTAAAAGAGGAAGCCCGTCGCTTGATTCCATGGACCTCATAACCCTTCTCCAGCAGAAGTTCTGCAAGATAAGAACCGTCTTGTCCGGTCACTCCGGTGATAAGTGCTTTTTTCATAAGTAATTTTTTAAAGTCGTGCGACTCCGTCGCCTAAGGCTTGGAGAAAATCATCATAAGCATTCACTAAACCATCCTCTAACGAGATTCCTGCTTTCCATCCGCTCTCGGTCAGCCGCGACACATCCAAAAGCTTCCGAGGAGTGCCGTCCGGCTTAGAAGGGTCAGTCTCGATCTCCCCCTTAAAACCCACCGTGTTCGCCACCAGGCCAGCTAGCTCAAGAATCGTAACATCTTTTCCCACTCCTAGATTAACCCAATCAGGTGGATCCTCTAAATCAAGAAGGTGGAAACAAGCTGCCGCGAGATCATCAACATGGAGAAACTCACGACGAGGCGTGCCGCTTCCCCAGATCACCACCTCGGAATCACCCCGCTCCTTCGCCTCATGAAAGCGTCGAATTAAGGCAGGAATAACATGGGAATTCTCGGGATGGTAGTTATCTCCTGGTCCGTAGAGATTGGTTGGCATTGCCGAGTGATACTTTAATCCATATTGAGCTCGGTAGTGCTGGCACATTTTAAGACCTGCAATCTTGGCTACTGCGTAGGCTTCGTTTGAAACTTCCAACGGGCTCGTCAAAAGGCAATCTTCCGGCATCGGCTGAGGAGCCATCTTGGGGTAAATACACGAACTCCCTAAAAAAAGGACTCTCTCGACCCCAGCTTGCCGAGACCCTTCGATCAGATTGGTTGCAATCGCGAGATTCTCATAAATGAACTCCGCCGGATAAGTCGCGTTCGCATGAATTCCGCCCACTTTTGCGGCTGCAATGATAATCTGATCGGGCTTTTGATCCTCAAGCCACGCTCGGCACTCCGCTTGATTGAGGAGGTCAAGCTCCTCACGGCCAGCCGTTAAGATTTCATAACCACCACGAAGCTGGGCTTCCCGAACCAAGGCCGATCCAACCATCCCCCGATGACCTGCAATAAAGATTTTCATAGTTAAGAGATGCGAATATTTAAAATTGGTGATGTATCAAATCGAAAAATCTAAGGCTAAAAACGCTACCGCCCTTGGTCAGTCACTTCCGCTGAAAGTGAAACCTTTTTGAGAGTTATCGAATGGACTAAGACGAGTAAACATCCGAGCTGTTTAGAGAGAGACGCATAAAACCGCTTTTTGTTCAATTAAAAATGAACTAGGTGGAGTCTCCTTCCTGCCAACCCGCGGGAATCTCGGGCCCCGCTAAAATTAAGGAGTACAAACTGACCTCGATAGTTTGTTGCTCTCCTAAAAATTCTAACAATAACCCCACCCGTTCACCTCCGGGCCTCACCTCAACCACTTCACCCGACATCCCTTTAAAGGGACCTTCCGCAATTTCAACTTCCTCCCCAGCTGCGACCTTCCAATCCACCACAATCTCCTCGTCACCAGAATCTACCTTCGCCACCTCCTCTTGAAGGCTCTTCACAAAATCCTCTGGCACCTCTGGGACCTTGCCTCCGAAGCCAATAATCTTGCTCACCCCTCCCGCATATGTGACTGCTCTGCCCATCTCAACCAGTGAAAAACGCGCCAATAAATAACCAGGAAACAAAGGTTCTATCCACCACACCCGGCCTCGCCGCGTCGTTTTTTGATATTTAAGACGCGGCAAAAAAACCTCCACTCCATCAAGTCGTCGCAAATTAGCCGCCGCCAATTTCTCGCGCTTCAACTGCGTTCTAAGAACATACCAAGCTGCTTGATCGTTCATAAGTTTAGCGTCCTAGAAATTTCTGGATGATTGGCAATAAAATGCGCGACCGCTTCGACCACCGGCCCAATCTCTCCAACCGCCCCGCATAAAAGTCCGACTTCGCATCACCGGGCATTTTGCGGACCATCGCTTTCAAGTTTGCGAGTTTCTCTTCACCGCTCGCTAAGTGCGGCCTCACCTGCTCCTTTATAAATCCTCCCACCAATTGCTTGAGTTCCACATCAGGCTCGTAATACACCCGGCGACCGAGTTCTCCCTCAACTTCCCGGACCGCCCCTAGTTTTCGAAGCATTTTGAGTCCTTGGCTTGTAGAACCTTTGCTAATTCCCAGACGGCTCACCAAGTCGTCCAACGACAGGGCCTCTTGCGTGACATAAAGAAGGCCGTAAATCTCCCCGATCGACTTTGGCAGCCCTAACATCTTGACCCCATCACAAAAGAAACCAATGACCTGAGCTTCAAATTCGCTCAAACCAGTTTTTTCACCCACCTCGCCAGACATGACGCAACGGTAGTTTAAAAACTACCAGTGTTCAATTTAAAATGAATTAACTTACTTCCCAGGGATCTTTGGCTTTACCTCCTTGCCAGAGTCATCAACCGGATAATTTGCCCCACATTTCTCGAGCTCCCGGATCATATCGGCCATCATCTTTTTCAGCAAAGTCGATTTTACAGCCGCCAAGTTACGCTCCTCAAATGGATCGTTCGCCAAATGATAGACCTCATAATTCCCACCACTAAACTGCACCCGGTTTCCTGTGGTCTTCGTCTCAGGGAGTGCATGGTAAATCACCTTATAATCACCATCACGCCACACCGTGAAATAATTGCTGCGATGCGGCCCGTGTGGATAGTGCATCAGGAATTGCTCTTTCCGCGCCTCATCTCGCTCACCCGTCAACAGAGTCTGTAACATGGATCCATCGATTTTATGACGCTCAGGTTTCTTTACTCCCACCGCTTTTAGAACCGTCGGAAAGATATCCTCTACCGAAGCAACCTGCGGCTGAATCACACCTGCCGGAATTGCCAGAGCCTTCTGGGCTGCCAAGTCATCATTCCGCTTCGCCCATGACGCGATGAAGGGCACACGCATTCCACCCTCATAATGCGCACCCTTCTTCCCCCGCAACGGTGCTGCACAAGCCACCTCGTGTTGATGTCCCAAAGGGGCGTCAGAACCATTGTCACCAAGGAAAATGACAAGCGTATTCTCCGCCACTCCCAGCTCTTCAAAATAATCTAGCATATCACCCAGCGACTTATCCATGCCTTCAATCAAGGTCGCAAAAGCCTGCGCATTTTTAGGTTTCCCCGACTTCTCATAATTCTTCGCAAAGCGCGGATCTGAGTGGAAAGGGGCATGCACCGCGTAATGAGCAAGGTGAAGAAAGAAAGGCTTCCCGTCCTTCACGGACTGCGCCACTCGCTTCTTCGCCTCCAAAGTCAGCGCCTCTGTCAAAAATGTCTCGCTCCCGTGATACTGTTTCAAATGCGGGACCGCGTGCGACCTTCTCTTCGTCAACGCTCCATACCCTGCCTTGCCATAATAACTACCAGGCGCCCCAAAAGCCGCCCCACCCACATTCTCTTCAAAGCCAACATTTAGAGGCTCCTCGCCCTCGCTTCCTTTCGGACCGAGATGAGCTTTTCCCACATGAATCGTCCGATACCCTTCCTGAGCCAAAACGCCAGGCAAGGTAACCTCTCCTTTTTTGAGTCCTTTCCAATTCCATTTCGGAGGACCAAACTTTCCTCGATTATTCGACGATGGGTTAATCCAATTCGTTGCGCCATGTCGGGCTGCATTTTGCCCTGTCAGCAGAGAAATCCGAGAAGGTGAACACACACTCATGGCATAGAACTGATTAAACCTCACACCTTGCTTCGCCAGCCGTTCCATCGATGGCGTCCGGTAAAATTTGTTCAGCGGGTAGCGCTTCGGGTTTCCTTTGCTATCCGTCAAAAATGCCACCGAGGTGTCCATCACACCCATGTCATCTACTAAAAACACCATAATGTTTGGCTGGTTTTTTGCCTGTAAAGCGTTGAAAACCAGAAAGATGAAGATGCATTGAAATTTTTTCATGAAGGGCGAGTTTTTGGGGCGTTAATAGTTTTTGGTGGGGCTTTTACAATTTTTACACAATAAATCCAAATCCCTGAAGAAAAGGAATTCCCAGAGCTTTCTTAGCAACGCTGTGGGCGTTGTCGAGAAGACAGCGAGCGGGAAATTCATGGTGAGAGCAAGAAAGCGAAAGATCCCAACCAAGGAACAGTGAAAAACAGCAGGAACCTTGGAAGCAGGGACACCTCGTCTCGAAAAGTTGGCGAAACTTTACCTAAAGGAAGCTCCCGTCCCCCTTGTTGACATCCCAGAGACTCTCTGCTTTCGATGATCAGGGAAGATTGGGAAATCGAGAAACGCCTGCATCCACGAACTTATTCTTCGTCATCAATAGATTGAACCTCTGATACATAAGCATCAAATTGGGAAACCTGCACGAGCAATAACCCCTCATCCCTACTGTGACGATTTTGTGACAACTATTTTTTGGGTTTTAAGCAGTATTGTCACATTGTAAATATCTTGGTGATGAAATCGTCATGATTTTATCGAACTTCCCAAGGGCAGAAACACCAAAAATCTAATGCGAAACAAAAAGGAAAACACACCAATATGAATAAAGTAAAACATAAATTGCTTGCCCAGTCATTCCTACTGTCAGCCCTCACGATACCCTCGTTTGGCGGTGATATAGCCGCAGATTTAGGAAATATCTCCTCCGGCGACCCTACCTCTGAATTTTGTGACGCCTTCGTCAATATGGGCAAGTTGTATAAAGATGATGACAATCCTTGGATTCAAGAATTCAAAGTTCACGGACGGATCAACTTCCAAGCCGCTACCTTTGATGGCAATGATGTCAATGGGCGCGATTTTGAAACCGACTTTGCCGAAGTTCGCCGCATCCGAATCGGAAACAAAATAAAGTTTCTCGACTATTTTAATCTTAAGTTCACCGCAAACATGGGACTCGATAATCGGCCAAAAGGCAGAGATCTCACCTGGGGTTACGAAAACCTCGACGAGTGTTTTGTTGGTATTGATCTTAAGAAAGCCCTCAACTTAAATTCGCTCGATAAGCTTCATCTTCTTTATGGAGTTCCAAAATTCGACTTAGGTGGAGAATCTTACGAATCCTCTAAAAAGATCGTTACCGCTGAGCGTTCTGGTGTGTCTAATAAGGTCTACGTCGATGGGATTCGGCCAACTGGTTTTAAATTGAGTGCGATCAAACAGGATTGGGACTTTCTCCTCGGCCTCTACAGCACGGAAGAGAATCCTGAGTTCGATGCCAAATGGAATCAAGGCCTAGCATATCAAGGAACCCTTGGCTATCAAATGAATGATGAGCACAAGCTAGTTGCAGACTTCCTTTACAACGACTCAGGCGTTGGCCAAGAAAACCAATGGACATACGAGTGGGCTCTTTCATTGCGTTCGGAATACGTGGCTGATCGATGGGGTGTCATGACTGAAGGCTTCGTTGGAGACAATGGCGATGAAGCGAATGGTGTCACTAAGGCGGAACGCCAGGGTCACTTCTGGGCCGCGGTCATCACTCCTTATTATTATATCATCCCAGACCGCTTACAACTCGGGTTTCAATACCAGTATTCCGCTTCCACTGGAAATGAAGGCGTTCGCACATCAAGTCGTTACCTACGCCGCAATCATGCCGATCCCACTGTTGATGTGGGTGGAGGACGAGGCAACGAACACCACAGCTACTATCTCGGACTCAACTACCTCCTCTGTGATCACAACGCCAAAATCATGACTGGCATCCAGTATGACGATTTGAATGCCGAAGAAGGTAAGGTCACCGGAACCACTTATTGGTTCGCCTACCGCACCTTCTTCTAGGATTTACAAAGCGATTTCAAAACAAAAAAATGTGGACGACCTTACAGCCGCCCACATTTTTTTTATTTCCTAAACCTTAGGAAAAATTAAGACCTCACCTTGATCTTGCCAGAAATAATATAAGGATAAACTCCGCGCAGCCAGAACCCTGGAGGACGGCGAGGCCATAGATCTAGTCGCTCTCAGGCAGGTCGCCACCGTGGCGGATGTCCACCGCTGACTCGGTGTAGATTGTGTCCTGAGCGATATTCTTGGCGTGGTCACCGATGCGCTCAATGAAGCGGATAATAAACTGCAGGTTGAGGTAATCCTTGACGTGCTCTGGGTCGGCCTCCATCCGTCTCGTGAGCTTTTTTGCCAGTTTCTTGTGGGCGGCATCGACTTCCTTGTCGCGGGTCTGGATCACGATCGCTTCGTCGAAGCTGCCGCCTGAGTTAAATCCGGCAATGGCATCGTGCAGCAGCGAGGCGGCGAGGTGGTAGATTGGGTCGACCATAAGCGTCTCCGGGATCTCGGCGTTCTTGTTCACCTTCCGGGCGCGCTTTGCGATGCCATAGAAGGTTTCACAAAGTTTGGAACTCCATTCGAACGCAAAACAAGTAAACGATCTCCTAAGGACATGAAGCTCCCACCGCTACCTCCAATTAAGAAATAGCCAGTATGGCTTCAGCGGTTGATTTCCCAGAACTAATCGCACCCTCTATCGAGGCACTCATGGCATGGTCCCCGCAGACGAACACGCCACCGATTTCCCGAAACCCGATTAAGTTTGTTTCTTCCTGAGTCGGCAAAGCCTCTCTGATCAGATCAGTCCTGAGATGTTTCCAAGCTAGGACCTTTTCTCCAAACCATTCCTTAAGTTCTTCCTAGACTACGCAAGTGAGATCTCTTTCCTCGTTCTCACCAAGAACTGAAACTAAAATCAAAGCTTTCCCATTTGGAGCATAATCTGGCGCAAGATCACTCATCACCGCAGCGTTGTTCACCCTCCCACTCTGAGTACCATTGAGAGCAATAATTACTCCATCAAGTGGAGAAGCTTCAGCTTCAAAATAGAGATTAGTCACCGCGCGCCAATCCGGCTCGAAAGCACCGAAGCCATCTACCAGACGACCCACCGCGGCAGCATTGGTGGCAACGCCAACGCCGACGACATCAAGTCCTTTGGGCGACGAAACACATCCATCACCCGACATAGTTTTGAACCATTAAAAACAAGCGCTCCAGGCTCAAACGCTCTAAGGTCCAAAGCCGCCAAATCAAGCATCTCTCCAGCTTCCGGATAGGCATCTAGATAAACTTGGAAGCCCCGATCGAGCAGAAACCCATCAACCGTATCGGTTTACACCCGGCCTCCGACCATCGCAGAAGCCTCAAGAAGAAGAACTTCCCGTCCATGTCTCTGTAGAGTCACAGCACATGCGAGCCCTGATAGGCCAGCCCCCAAAATCACAATCGGCTTCATTAGGTCTTCATCGCTCAACAACTGGAAAGTGACGAGGCCAGATCAGAAAAGAACCCAGTCGTGGCAACTCACAACTGGGCCCTTTGAAGAGTAATCTCCTTATCTATTTATCAACCACTACCGAATCACTTGCCTCCATCACTCCGCGAGCGTGATTTGCAAGAGTCTTCAGCTGGGTATTGATATCGGTGTAAAGCATCTCAACTCGAATATCACCTTCCGACATCCGCTTAACAGCCTGTTTATTAAAAGATTTACGCATCTTTTTGGACTGTTTTTCCAGTGATTCAACCGCCGAAATCACATCGTCTGGCGTCTTATTGAGAAGGTAGGTCTCGACTGTTTGAAGTGACTGACCCACCACTTTGGTAATCTTCCCAATTTTTTCAACATGATGATCGGTGAAGTGATACCCCTTGTTGTATTTGCGCTCAGTAAGTTTAACGAGACGGTAAATGCAATCAGTGGCTTCCTCCAACTCGGTTACAATGCGAATCATGGCCGCAACACGGGATGCATTTTCATGATTCATATCCCTAGCGACACACTTCACGAGATATTCTGTAATATCCTCCATCATCAAGTCAGCCTCGTCTTCCATTTTCTTGAGCCGGGAAACCTCAAAGGAGAGATCCGAAGCCGGTTGATCAAAGATCTTAATGAATCCCTCAAACATATCGTTAGTGTGGGTCGCCATCTTCCGGACTGAATCTTCAGCCTCGGCAAGGTTTAGCTCCCCAAGATCAACAAGATTCTGCGAGATATAGCGAAGGCGCTTTTCATCCTTCGGAGCATCTTTGTCAGGCTTCACCCATTTCTCGACCGTTCTCGCAATTTGCGGAACAAACCACACGAGAACTGCGATATTAATTAGGTTAAACGAGGTGTGAAAAATGGCAGTGGCAAAAGCGATCTCGTTAGAGGAAAACTCTTTCTTTGCTGATTTAAAACTATCAGGAAGATTCTGAGCAATATTCCATACGATCTGGGTGAAAATCAAAAAGACCACTAGCATCCAGACCGTTCCTATCATATTAAATAGGAAGTGGGCTCTCGCAGCTCGCTTAGCGTCCGTCGTCGCCCCCAGCGAGGCCAACCAAGCTGTCACCGTCGTTCCAATATTCTCACCTAGGACCACGGCGGCCGAAATTTTGAATGCCTCGAAGGGATCGTTTCCAAACCATCCCTGAGTTGCACAAGTAATCGTTATCGCCATCGCTGCAGATGAAGATTGCACGACCAAAGTCAGAACAACTCCAGCGATCATGAAGAGGACGTAAGTCAAATAGCCCTTGTTGCTGAGAAGACCGATCCAATATTGAAGCATCTCAATAACACCTTGGTCGCTCTTAACGCCAGATTTCAAATCAGGAACTGCGTTCTTCAGCTCCCCCAAACCCAAGAAAAGAAGGCCGAAACCAAGAATGAATTCACCTAACGATTTCCATTTACCTTTTCCGACAAAAAACATCGGAAAACCGACCCCGATAATCGGAATCGCTATCTTGGCGACGCTGAACTTTCCGACCGCAGCGATAATCCACGCAGTTAGAGTCGTTCCAAGATTCGCCCCCATGATGACTCCGATTGACTCAACTAGCGTTAGGAGCCCCACATTAACAAAGGAAACAACGAGTACAGTCGTCGCCGAGGAAGACTGCACCAATCCAGTTGTGACCAGACCTGTAAGAACTCCCTTGAACCGATTTCCAGTGATGGAAGAGAGCGCAGCGCGCATTCTGGCTCCAGCGAATTTCTGAACCCCCTCAGACATGACTTTCATGCCAAAAAGGAAAATGCCTAACGCTCCTAAAATTTGTAGTATTGTGCTCATTTGGTGTATGAAATACTGATTAGGGCTGTGGCACCCGCAAGGGTAAGAAGAATAAGAAGTTTTGCTTTCATACGTTATCTCTTTTGCTCAGTTTTTGATTAACTATTTATTTTTCAACAGACTTATATTGCTGTGCGCTAAAACTACTAATCTGCCTGCGTATTCACTCAAAAAGCTTCGGGTGACATTCTCGTCACATTCGTGATTCATAAATCCGTAGATTGTGCCGCCGAATCGCCTCAGACGTTCTTTGTGACAGTTCCATCACATCTCCTACCTAAATAGATTTTGGGCTACCGGGAGCACAATTGCCAAAGTGGCCAAAGCAATCAGACTGGCAACGACCCCTCATACTTGGACATACAAGAAACTTCTATCCAAACATGGATTCGTATAAGACCTTATCGCCACTGAGCGTTCTATGACTCTCATATCATCCACTAAAAACACCATGATGTTTGGCTGATTTTTTGACTGTGAAGTATTGAAAGCCAGTAAGAGGAAGAGCATTCGAAAAATAGTCATGTCCGGGATATTTTAAAGGAATCCTGACTCTCGTTGTGTCTCACCAATTCTCAGTCACTAAACTAGGTTTAACAGCGGTGAAGAAATTAGAGACCAACTAACGGCTTCTTTTCTCTCAGTTTTTAGATGGCACTATGACCACTTTCATTCCTGCGGATTGGGCTGCGCGTACGCCTGCCTCACTATCCTCAAAAACAACGCAAGCTCCTGGATTAACTTTAAGACGCCGTGCGGCTTCGAGATAAATATCTGGTGATGGTTTTCCATTTTTGACCTCATCGGAACCAAGAACAACGTCAAACCATGAAAGCATGTTTACGCTCCTCAAAGAGGCTTTTACCATTTTACTCGTCCCCGCACTTGCCACCGCCATTGGGATTCTTCCACGATATCTTTCCGCGTAATTTGCAACTTCAGGGATGGCCTTAAAAGATTTTACCTTCCCTTCTAAGATCTCATGTTGTCGTTCACAAACTTTCTGAGCATCCATGCTCAATCCATTTTCAAGGTTTAATAAGTTCACGATATCAGCAGCTGGTTTGCCTCCCAGTTCAGAATAACGCTCTTCCGTGAAGAGGCCTATTCCACCTTCTTCCTCTAAGGCCTGACCCATGGCTTCGTAATGGGCTTCCATCGAGTCAATCAGGGTCCCATCTAGATCAAAGATAAGCCCCTCAAAGCCCTCTGAAGGATATTCAATCACCCGCTGAGTCATGGTTATTTTATAAAGGGATCCGAATAAGTTGCAACCGCATCTAATCAACTTAAATGCTTCCTAATCCTCAAAGATTAGGACGTTGGTTCAATTTCTACAAAGAATGGCTCAAATCCTCAAGTTAGCGGCCTTGAGGATTAAAGATCGATTTAATTAGATCGCTGGTGCGACAGGTGATTTTTCCACTCCCAAAGCATTTCAAACACCCAAACAAGAGAACATATGAAAAGACCAACAACATACGCTTTCCTAAGCGCAGCTTTGCTCGGCAGCAGCCAAGGAGCTATCTTAACATTCAGTGACGATTTTTCAGGTCCTCTCGATGAAGGATGGCGCCAGCAATCGTTTGAGGGAGGACATCTCGGAATAAGCGATGGCAAATACGGTCTAACAGCCAATCAAGGTGGCGGAAGCAATCCCAAGATTAGCCGATCAACTGCTGGCGAACTCGATTCATCTTACGTAAACAGTGTCTCTGTCGTATTCAATGAATTTGGTTTTGGAGGTGACAACACACAGTCTGATTTTAAATGGAAAAGCTTCGGATCCGAAGGCTTTACAGAGGTCGTTCTAAATAGTTTCGGAGACATGCGTCTATTCCATAACGACTTTGACGGTGGTGGTGGTAACATTCAGCCGAACACCCGTATCAGTGTGGCTAATGGTGATCTTCTCACCCTTTCAAATGCCTACAATACAGCGTCGGATACGATTGATCTGACTTACTCTGTCAACGGAGGTGATCCAATATCTTTCTACTCAGGAGGGGGAATTGATGGGCCAATCGGAGACACGATCACTAACTTCGTGGAAGTGGAAGTCTTCAAGTGGGGAGCTTCTGAGTTTAAACCTAATATCGGGATTGACGATTGGAGTCTCAAAACGTCGGGAGATGCCGTCCCGGAGCCATCAAGCATAGCACTCGTCAGTCTTGCCGGACTGTTTCTCCTGCGTCGCCGCAAGTAGAAGGTTAAGAACAAAAATCTCTTACGGGAGGGTATCATCTG
>UPTG01000061.1_pt1 | contig 97161 bp, 89 predicted proteins | sample 2160121 | NCBI WGS metagenome assembly UPTG01 (sample SAMN06266255, study PRJEB28933) | marine metagenome | isolation source: Columbia River Estuary | place: USA:Columbia River Estuary, USA | collected 2014-07-27 | reverse complement strand
AAAAAATTAGCTAATTCTTTAAACATAAAAATAATATTATTTAATTCTTTAATCTTGAATTTTATTTTAAAAAAATATAAACCAAATCTGTATAGTAAATTATATTTTGATTTAGTAATTGAAAATGAAAAACATACAAAAGAATTAGATATTAAATTACCATATTCAATTGATCAAGGAATTAATGAAATTATTAATTCCTCAAACGAACTACCAAAAGAATACATTATGGATATATATGGTCCAATTGATGATAGGCATTATAAAAAGAACATTTTTTAAAGGTTGTTCAACTTGTGCTGAACCTTCAATAATAAAAGTCACTATAAGAACGTATTTAAACCATTTATTCATCAACATTGATTCTTTTATTAACTGTTAAAGTCGTTAGTTTTAAATCTTTATTATCAGAAGAAGATCCAACCATTATTGAAAAATCTCCTGGTTCAACGCAATAATTCATATCGATATCATAAAAAGCCAAGGTTTCTTTATCAATTTCAAAAGTTACATTAAAACTAAATTTAGACCCTTCTCCTAATTCGCTAGATAATTCAATTTTACTATTAAATAACCCAACTATTTTCTTTACAATTGAAAGTCCTAAGCCAGTACCACCAGTAAGTCGTGATCTTGCTGGATCAACTCGATAAAAACGTTCAAACACTCGCTGTTGCGCCCGAGCCTCAATGCCGATACCCGTGTCTTCAACTGCTAACTGAAGTAAATCCGCAGTGCGACTCAGTCGAACACTGATCTTCCCTCCGGGCGGCGTGTACTTAATGGCGTTATCCATCAGGTTATCGACGAGTTGACTGATCGACTGAGCATCACCTTCGAACAGGCAGGTCGCGTTATCAGGTTCAAACTCAAGTTCGAGCTGTTTTTCATGACAGGTAGACTTCACCGCTGAAATACTTCGCTTGACCAATTCCTGCAGATCAAAGGCATGTGCATTTTTCTCACTGAGGTCAGACTCAAGGCGGGAAATTGTCAGCAGATCTGAAACAAGCACCGACAATCGCATGCTCTGAGCGCTAACTCTTTCAACAAAACGGTTTCTGACTTCGTCCTCCATATTCGGATCATCGAGCATGGTTTCCGTCAGACCACGAATCGCTGTAATCGGCGTTTTTAACTCATGGGAAGCGTTGGCAACAAAATCCCGACGGACCCGTTCTAAGTTCGCAACTTCAGAAATATCATTCAGTACAATCAGCACGCCGGAAACCTCTGCTCCGGTAAGCAATGGAGACACATGAACATCAACTATCAGATCATGTCCCACGCCGACACGTCGCACCTGCATTTTGGCCACTCGCTGCGTTTCAAAAGCCTCCTCAACCGCTTGAATCACCTCTGGAATACGCACATCCTCCCAGAGCAGTTCTTGTCGCTCATGATCGTGGCTGTCATGACTACCATCCTGTCCCAAGCCATCTGGTCCCAGCATATTTCTGGCGGCATCATTGGCGTGGATGACTCTTCGTTCCGCATCGATTCCAATGACTCCTTCGACCATGCTGGCCAGAATTCTCGCGAGCCGATTTCGCTCGGTGGTAATTTCCAGCACTCGCTCGGCGGAACTTCGGGCCATCCGGTTAAAGGCTTCGGCAAGCGTGCCAATCTCGTCCTTATGAATGACGGAGAGACGTCTATCGTAGTCACCTTGAGAGATCGCTTCAGCGATATCTGTCATGCTGCGTAAAGGGTCGGTGAATCTTTTCGCGAAATAAAAGCCTAAAACCAATGCAGCCACCGCTGAGGTAGTCGCACCCAGTAATACCAACCACCAGAGTTGTGTTGCCTTTCGCTCAAGATCATTCAGTGCAACTGACACCCTAACAATACCTAGCAAGGCATCCCCTTCATCAACTCGTTTTGCTAGATACCGCATATTCTGGCTCAGCGTCTGGCTGAACCTAGTTGACGACGAGTGACCTGTTTTCCTCGCGCCTGCTATTTCCGGGCGACCCGAGTGATTGTCCATGTTCTCTGGAGACTCCTGAGAATCTGCAAGCACTTTCCCATCGGACCGAACCACTGTCAGACGACTACCGCTCTTGCGACCAAGCACTTGGATAGTCTCCTGAAGATCATCGATTTTCGTCGTTGTGACATCGCGTGCTAGTGCAGAGCGAGACAATTCAGCAAGCATCTCGGACTGAATGGTCAACGATTTCTCAATTTCGTCCATACCATTACTAGCAACCTGTTGCCCTACCAGTAGTCCAACAATAATGGTCGATATTAGAATAATTGCGACATATCCAGCATAGAGTCGCCATAAAATACGGGAAGTGATCATATGTATCTCACAACAACCTCATTGACCTACGACATCGATAAACCGGTAGCCAATACCCCTAACGGTTTCTATAAACTGGATCTCGCCGGGTAATTTCTTTCGAATTGCACGAATGTGAACGTCAATATTTCTATCAACGATCACGACGTCATTTCCAGAAGCATAGTTGAGCAATTGTTCCCGCGAGAACACCCGTCCTGGATGATTAGCTAACTGACTTAACAGCCGAAATTCGGTTGCCGTTAGCTTAATCAGATTTCCATGGTAACTGACGCTGAATTTTCGCTCATCAATGATCAGACCCTCAATGTCAACAATATCCATACGACCTTGCATATCAGACATACCGGACCTTCTGATCGCAGCATTTACTCTGGCCACCAGCTCTCGAGGACTAAATGGTTTAGCGACATAGTCGTCAGCACCGATACCCAAGCCGATCACAATATCACTTTCTTCACCTTTGGCAGTGACCATGATCACCGGAATATGCTTCAGCTTTTCAACGCTTTTTATTCGGCGACATATTTCAAGACCATCCAAGCCCGGTAACATTAGGTCAAGAATCACTAAATCAGGTTCAACTTTCTCAACCAGCGCGAGGCCTTTAATCCCATCAAGCGCATGACTCACATCGAAGCCCTCTCGCTTCAAGTTGTAGCTCAGCACCTCAAGAATATCCGGCTCATCTTCAACAATGACTATTTTTTTCTTTGACATAAAAATGTTTTAACGGGTTGTCTAATGGGCATGGTACCAAACAGACATTAAGAAAAGATAAAGATTCGGCTAACGCCTATTGATACCCAACTGCTGTTGAATGAATCTTATTTAGTTATCCAACCTAGAGAGCGTTTTAGCGGTACCTTGGGGAGAAACTCATACTGGCAAGCTCGCAGACGGTGAAACACACCAACAAATTCGTCAAACTAACCAAGGGTGAAATCTAAAATTTTTTAAACCACTGTTTTTATTAGTATTTTATGATGCGGCACGCAATTTGCACCCTTTGCAAGTATCAGCGTGCCTTAAATTAGCAGAGAGAACCCAGTATGGATCAGGAACAAGCTCGGAAACGCATCAAAGAATTGAAAGGGTTTTACGCCCATCTCGCGAGTTATATAGTGGTTCACATTTTCCTTGTCGCACTAAATCTCTTTGTAACCCCGGGCTTTATGTGGGTCCTCTTTTCCTTCGGAGGCTGGGGAATCGGCCTTGCGATGCATGCTTTCGACGTTTTTGGTACGAGCGCCGGTTGGGAAGCGCGCAAAATGCAGGAACTGACCGGTTGGCGTGACACTCAAGATGAACTTGAGCGCCTGAGGGAGCGCACAGAAGTACTGGTCTCAATACTCGCCAGTGTGAATTGGGAAAGAATAGATCCTGAGTTCCTCGACACACGAGACAATCTAAGAGCGGCACAGGAGAATATCGTTCGACTACGCAATCATATCGACGACGGAGATGATGTTGATAAGCGGCGAGTTGTCCGGGAAATCGAAGAACTGGAAGCATTTGTTACAAGCCCCAGGTTTCAGTTTCTTGATAAAGTACAGCAATAACAGGGCGGGTCTGTGTTCTTCACTACTTCACCCGCAATACCATGCCTGCTACTCTGAGGGTGTATCTAACCCGAGGTTGCACCCATGACAATGCCTTACTTACAACGCCAGCAAGCGTTACTGCGTTATTTGCTCGCGTTCACCACCGCCCTGATCCTAGCTGCACCGGCGCAGGCCCAACCAAAAACAGAAGACGAACTTGCCATCACGGGAGCCATGCATGCGATGGATGAGTTTTTATTGGCGTTCAATCAGCAAGATGCAGCCGGTTGGGCAGCCTCTCTGAACTATCCACACGTGCGTTTCGCCAGTGGTACCGTGACTGTATGGAACAGTGCTAAAGATTTCTCCGACACTGATGCATTCGAGAAGCTCTCAAAATCAGGCTGGAACCATTCACATTGGTTAACCCGCGACGTTGTGCTCGCATCACCCAAAAAGGTGCATATAGCAACCGTTTTTCAACGGTTTAACAACCGCAACGAAATCATCGGCACCTATGAATCTCTATATATTGTCACAAAAAAAGACGGTCATTGGGGCACTCAGGCGAGATCGAGCCTGGCACCCTAAAATCGTGAGTGACAACTATCCTTTAGCATGGAATAGCAAAGTAACCCGGTTAACTATTCATGTACGTGACATTTACAGGAACAATCAATGATGGATAAGCCAACCAGAAACTTGCGCTCACAGGCATGGTACAACAACCCGGAAAATCCGGGGATGACTGCGCTGTATCTAGAACGACAGCTCAATTTTGGTATCACACTGGATGAACTTCAGTCCGGCAGACCGATTATCGGCATTGCCCAGACAGGATCAGATTTATCACCCTGCAACCGGCATCACATTGAATTAGCGAAACGTGTCAGAGAAGGTATCAATGCCAACGGTGGCATTTGTTTTGAATTTCCAACCCATCCAATTCAAGAAACTGGTAAACGCCCCACCGCTAATCTTGATCGCAATCTTATGTACCTTGGACTGGTTGAGCTGCTATATGGCTACCCTATTGACGGGGTAGTACTCACCACCGGTTGCGACAAGACAACTCCGGCTCTACTTATGGCGGCAGCGACCGTGGACATTCCTGCTATCGCGCTTTCTGTAGGTCCCATGTTAAATGGTTGGCATCAAGGTGAGCGAACTGGGTCGGGCACAGTTGTTTGGAAGGCGAGAGAGATGCTTGCCGCGGAAGAGATAGACTACGATGAATTCCTGCAACTGGTCGCCTCAAGCGCACCTTCTGTGGGTTATTGTAATACGATGGGCACCGCGACAACTCTTAACTCCCTCACTGAAGCGCTTGGCATGTCATTGCCTGGATGTGCCGCAATCCCTGCGCCTTACCGCGAAAGAGGCCAAATATCCTATGAGACGGGGAAGCGGATCGTGGATATGGTCTGGGAAGATTTGAAACCTTCTGACATTCTCACGCGAGAAGCCTTTGAAAATGCAATCGTCGTAAATTCGGCGATCGGGGGTTCTACCAACGCACCGATACACCTGAACGCAATCGCAAAGCATATTGGTGTCGAACTGAGTATTCAAGACTGGCAAACAACGGGTCTTGCCACACCATTACTGGTGAACCTTCAACCAGCCGGAGAATACCTTGGCGAAGACTACTTCCGAGCCGGTGGAGTCCCTGCAGTCGTGCAGGAGCTCATCGAAGAAAACCAACTACCTCACCCTGGCGCGATGACAGTCAACGGTAAACACATTGGGGACAACTGCGCAGGCAAGGCCAGCACCAACCATGAAGTGATCAGACCCTATACAGAACCACTGATAAACAACGCCGGATTTATCGTATTGCGCGGCAACTTGTTTGATTCAGCGATAATGAAATCCAGCGTTATTTCCGATGAGTTTCGCAAACGCTATCTTTCGCAGCCAGATGATCCCAATGCGTTTGAAGGACGCGCTATCGTCTTTGAAGGCCCAGAGGATTACCACAATCGAATCGACGATCCAAGTTTGAACATCGACACACATTGCTTATTGTTCATCCGCGGTACAGGACCTATTGGCTATCCCGGAGGCGCGGAGGTCGTAAATATGCAGCCGCCTGCAGCGATGATCAAAGCGGGTATCACTTCACTACCCTGTATTGGGGATGGTCGTCAGTCGGGTACCAGCGGTTCACCATCAATTTTGAACGCTTCACCCGAGGCCGCTGCCGGTGGGGGACTCGCATTATTGCAAACTAACGATAAGGTCCGCATCGACCTTGGCAAAGGTGAGGCGAATGTCTTGATCTCGGAGGAAGAGTTAATCCGGCGAAGAACTGCTCTGGAGGCAGCAGGTGGCCTATTTATTCCCGAGAGTCAGACGCCGTGGCAGGAAATATTTCGAGAAACTGTCACGCAATTCGATCAAGGTATGATCGTGCGCGGGGCTGACAAATATCAACGCATCGCCACGTCAAAAGGCATACCGAGGGACAACCACTAACTCTGGCATATTTAGAAAGTCAGTCTTTATTTCAAGAAGCTAACGAGTCCATGAATAATTTGAGCGCTGCATTCGTTGCGGCGGGTGCCTCCTGCTGAATCCAATGTCCTTTTCCCTCAATCAGCGTAGCGCCTCGAAAATCCTCAAAGCCAACACCCGGGTCAGCATATCCGTCAACGCCGGGTACGTAATTTCTCACGGCATCTTTTGTACCAGCAATAAAACAAGCAGGTTGCGCAATTGTCTTACCCCGGTAGGCGGTATTCAGAGTTTCGTCCAGACTCATTGCGCGGTAACGGGAAACCGGTCCCGTAAAGCCTCCCTGAGTAAAAGCTTCAACATAGATGTTGAAGTCCTCTTCAGACATCCAATCAGGAAACTTGTCCGGCAGGGTCATATTGTCTAACAAACCTGCATTCGCCGGCTTTTTCTTGAGCCAATCGTTATGCGGCGCATCGCCTGAAAGTGCGAAATAGATTTTTCGCAACGCAGTGAACATATCGGCCTCAACTTCTGATTCAACCAGCCCGACTTTTTGAAAATATAGAATGTAAAAAAACTGCTCAGCGTAGATAGCGCTAAGCACATCAAGCACCGCCACATCACCATAAGGTGTAAAAGGTACACTTAGCCCTGCCACGCCGCAAATCAACTCGGGATAACGCAAGGTTGTGGCATAGCAAATCGGTGCCCCCCAATCGTGACCAAATAAGACAACCGGTTGATCACTCACGGCAGCAGCGACGCATGCGACGTCAAGCGCGAGACTCTCCAGCGTATAACCGCCAACATGGTCCGGCTTTGAGCTGTTTCCATAACCCCGAACATCCATCGTGGCCACGGTATATCCTTGGTTTACAAAGAATTTTACCTGGTGTCGCCATGAGTGCGAGTGCTCTGGCCAACCGTGAACACAAAGAATAACCGGGTAGCGACTAACCTCTCCTTTCACAAGGTCACCGTAAATATTGACGTGAATGCTAACATCACCATTTTGGACTTGAAGGGCACGGCCTTCTGGGCTGTTCTGACGCATATCTTTTTATCGTATTCATGGAAAGCGAATACTCTAACGCCAGCGGATTGTTTATGCGAGACGTTTATACTCGCGCCTTCATGAATAGCATGGCTTAAGGTAGTATTTCAGCAGAGACAAATTTTAAGGGAAAACACATGAATGTAGAACCATCAGGTCAGGCTTGCGGTGCCACGGTCACAGGCGTCGATCTCACTCAACCACTTTCAAAAGGCGAGGCATCAGCGATCAGGTCTGCCTGGCTAACTCATCACGTACTCGCATTTCCAGAGCAACCGATGACCGACGATGACCTTGAAAGTTTCTCTTTGTGTTTTGGCCAGTTTGGCGATGATCCGTTTATTGCGCCTATTGAGGGTCGAGAGCATGTCATTGCTGTTTGTCGAGATGCTAACGAAACAGCACCACTGTTCGCAGAAACCTGGCATTCAGACTGGAGCTTCCAGTCGACCCCGCCGTCTGGCACTTGTCTGTTCGGCATCACTATTCCACCCATTGGTGGAGATACCTGGTTTGCAGATCAACACATCGCGCTTAAACTTCTACCGGCTGACTTGCGGGCAAAACTGGAAGGAAAACAGGCTATTCATTCTGCTGCAGGCGCCTATGCCCCGGATGGTTTTTATGGTGAGGAAGATAAAATCAGTGACAGAAGTATGAACATACTACCGTCAGATGAGGCCAGAGAAACCCATTTACACCCCATTATTCGGAAGCACCCTGAAACTGGAGAAGAGGGTTTATTCAGCTGCCTTGGCTATATCGTTGGCATAGAGGGGTTAGAACAGGAAGAAGCGGTAGGATTACTACGTGAAATCTATCAATACCAGGGGCACGAAAAAACAATCTACAAGCACAAATGGCAGAGAAACATGTTGGTTATGTGGGACAATCGTTCGGTACTCCACCGTGCTACCGGTGGCTATGAGGGGCATGATCGTCTGCTCCACAGAACGACGATATCCGGCTAGCCCATCGTTTGGTTCCCGCCGCGCAGATTCTCTGCTGGTTATGCGCCGGGAAACCAATCATTGCTTATGGACACGCCTTATCAATCACTCTGTTTTTCCCGCGCTCGCTTGAACGCCTCGCGCTGCATCAAGCTATCGAGATACCTCACGCAATTCGGTTTATAACGCGCATCCAGCCCTAGCGTAGTACCAAGGAAAAGTGCATAGCCTACAGCAATATCCGCCATCGTAAACCTGTCAGCGACTAAAAACTCACGATCTTCAAGCGCTGCTTCCACAGCTTTCAACCTCGAGAGATACCAAATTGAGTAATCCTCAACAACCTGAGGAACTCGGCGCTCTTCAGGCTCGAGTACCGTGTAACGGAGCACCAGCGTCTGAGGGAAGGTTAATGTCGCATCACTTCGATACATCCAATTCAGGTACTCACCATAAGCCGGGTCGTCAACCGAAACGCCAAGTTCAGTGGGACCATATTTTTCCGCAAGGTAGTGGCAAATTCCCGACGACTCGGTGATTGTTGTGTCTCCGTCAATAAACGTTGGCACTGTGCCCATCGGGTTCAGATCCAGATATCCCGGATATGACGCCCTAGGCGGAAAAGGCATATTGATCAAGTCGTACTCAAGTTTCATTTCCTCTAGCGCCCATAATGGTCGAAGTGACCGGGCATCCGGACAGTGGTAAAGCTTCATCCTAGGTTTCCTCTTCTATGTGCATGTCTTATTCGGTCATCGCCTATTCCGCCATCGATTACTCGATTACTGTCTGCGTATCTTCTGCGACAACTGTATTTTCAATGTAACCCAGCTTTTCAATCTCGACCCTGACCTTATCACCCGCTTTCATAAATGAGGGCGGTTTCATTGCTACGCCAACGCCACTGGGGGTTCCCATAAACAAGACATCACCAACGTCGAGCGTAAATGACTGGGTGAGATGCGCGATAGCATCATAACAATCAAATATCAGGTGCTTAGTATTTGAATTTTGTCGCTCTTCACCATTAACCGTGCACCGTATTGCTAGATTATGTGGGTCATCAACCTCGTCTGGCGTGACAAGATAAGGCCCCATGGGTCCGTGGGTATCGAATGACTTACCGATCTGGAATGTCGGTACTCTAATCTGCCAATCCCGCACACTGACATCGTTGCCACAAAAATATCCGGCAATAACCTCATGGGCGCGCTCGCGAGGTACATGTTTGCACTTTCTGCCTATGACCAAGCAAAGCTCAGCTTCATAGTCGAGCTTATCCGATACCATTGGCAGATTAATATCATCATAAGGACCCGCGGCACAGTTATGCTGTTTGTTAAACCACATCTGAAATTTCGGCGGTTCGCTACCGGTCTCAGCAATGTGGTCACCATAATTCAGACCGATGGCGAGAATTTTTCCCGGCAGAGGCACAGGCGCATGCAACCGCACAGAAGAAAGGTCAACACCAGGCTTTCCCACTGTTGCGGCATCAATGGCAACGGTATCAACGCCGCCGGTAATCACGGACATCATATTGCCATCAATGCCGTTGTCCTCCAGATCTATGATCTGATCACCTCGAACCATGCCCAACCTTCGGGCAGATTCTCCGAACCTGGTATATGTCGCTATCTTCATTCGAGCTTCTCCTGGATGGCTATTTGATGCGCAATTTTGCTATCTATGCCTTGAATAATACTCATACGCCAACTCAACGGACAGCCTTAATTTTACCAAAAAATAGGTGGACTGATTTATCAAAATTACGTTAGCTTTTGTTACAACTATTTCTAAATCAACTAACGCCGGAGCCTGACATGACAAATCCCCAGTATGATGTCGCGATAATAGGGCTTGGTCCGGTAGGCGCTACAGCAGCCATTCTATTTGCCGAGGCTGGACTCAATGTAGTGGTTATAGAAAGGGACATTGAGGTCTACAAACTACCGCGAGCGGTCAATCTGGACGGCGAAATCGTTCGAGCTTTTCAATCGATAGGACTTGCAGATGAGGTCGATGCGTTGTTACAGACGGTTAGACCTGGAGACAGAGGCGGGTTCGCCAACTCGAAAAGAGAGTGGATGTTTGGCACAAACTTCAAGGATTTTGGCTCTAACGGTTGGCAGCCAAACAACATGTTTGACCAACCCGAACTGGAAAGCTATCTACGAACAAACGCAGAGGAACACCCGAATGTAACGGCATTCATTGGGATGGAAGCATGCTCATTCCGGGATGGCATGACAGCCGTTGATATTCTGGTGAAAAATATGCAGCAGCCCCAAGAAGACCATTTTAGGGTCCGCGCCCGCTATCTCCTTGCCTGTGACGGTGCTGCCTCACCCACCCGCAAGGCGCTCGGTATTGAGTGGCATGACCTGGGCTACGATCATGAGTGGCTCGTCGTGGATGTCACTACGTTTCCGGGACATACACTTACTAACGATACAGTTCAGGTTTGTGACCCTGACAGAATTTCCACCTATGTCGCGACCAAGGACCCATATCGACGCTGGGAGTTCAAGTTGTTACCCGGTGAAACAAGAGAAGAAATGCTTGATCCGGAGCGGATCAAGACATTAATTGACCCTTGGACGCCCCGCGGCACCTATGAAATTAGACGCGCCGCCGTGTATCAGTTCCACGCGGCTACGGCCGCCAAGTGGCGCGTGGGCAATGTTTTTCTCGCAGGCGATGCCGCGCATCAAACACCGCCATTCCTCGGCCAAGGTATGAACGCTGGTATGCGGGATGTCATCAATTTTGCCTGGAAACTGGCACTTGTCTGTCAGGGTGTTGCGGAGGATAAACTACTCGATTCTTACGGAACGGAACGAACGGCACATGCGACCGACTTGGTCGAATGGGCCGTCGCTATTGGTCACTTAATGGAACACCAGGCAGCCATTGAACTCGCACAACGTCAGGGTAAATCGCTACCAAAGACACCAGCATCATTGAAGTCGTCTGGTTACGGTCAAGGTCGTGAATCACCGCCTATCAGGGCAGGCGTTCTGCAACTAGATCAAATCAGCGACAAGGGTTCAACGGGATACTTATTTAGTCAGCCGATTGTGACTACCAGTGGAGGTCATACTTGCAAATTAGACGCGCTACTGGGCCCGGGCTTTGCGCTGGTATACCGCGGTGATTTGTCCCTGAATGAACACTCAGCAGAGATCGTCTCACGACTCAATATCAAGCGCCTAAATATTGAAAAACTGAATGAACAGCGAGGCCACTTTGACAACGTCTTTAGAACAAGCCGCTGTGCACTGATCAGACCAGACCGTATTGTTTACGGTCATACGACTGACACCGTAGACGAAAACATGCTATTGGCTGATCTAGAAAAACAGCTTGCACTTTTACCGCTGACTTGAGCTGATCGCCCTACGCGTAAAGACCTGCAACCGGCACGGCTCTTGGCCGATCGGTCTGGGCAGAGACCAATGCTCTTGCGGTTTCGGCACGACCATCCTTCACGTAAGCAGAAAGCAATGTGTTCAGCACAAAATCACGCTGCGCGCGACTTCCACCTATCCTAATCACCTGATCCTGAATGGGATCGAGAATACTAATCGTCTTTGACCAGTCTTCCGCCGCATAAGCAGCAAACGCGTGATTTATCTCACCCGGAATCTTACCCGCGGGGAGCCTGCCTTTTTCGTCGGCTTTACTCAAAGCTTCAAGCCAATCACTGAATCGTTCCGGATCCCCGAGCGCCAGCGCCGGTAGACCACCATGCGCATCGACAAAGACCATCGGATTGGGCAGCATTTTTTCGCGGTAATCCTGCAATGCTTGCCAACGCTCAGAACTCCTTTCAATGCCCGCTAGCTCCGATCGCCACAATAGCGAAGCGCCATCGGTAAAAACATTGATAGCAGGGCCATCGGAGACCGAGGGCGCGCAGTGTGCATCGTACATCGGCCAAATCGCGTCATGCTCACCCAGCATCAGCCGCGCCAGACACAAATGCCACCAAGCATGACAACTTAACAAATTCGTATTGGGATAATCTGGTAACCATGCCTCAAGATAATCGGCCAGCGGTTTATCCTCCCCAGCCTCGTAGAGCGCATGCGCGTAAATATGCGCTGTATGGGCACTTCGAGGTTTTTGCTCTAGTGCTCGCTCAATCAATTCGCGACCTCTTTGCCATTGCCCCATCTCTATCAGCGCAAATGCATAGACAGTAAGAAACCACCAATCATCACCGTATGCATCTACTAAGGGTTCGAGCAAATCAAGTTGCTCTGGCTCACGTGCCTCTCGACCACCGAAGCCAATCAATCCGAAAACGCTGGTTGACGGCGCGAGCGCAAAGGCGTCACGGGGATAATCCTGCATATGACTAAGTGTCAACGTAAGTGCATCAGGGCTACGCCCGCTCGAAAGTAAATTGAAGATTTCGATGTGGCTCTGCTCCCTCGCCGTCAAGCCTGGAGCGAGCGCTGCGGCATGAAGGATGCTTTCTCTCGCTTCCTTCATTTTACCCAGCAACATGAAATGCCTTCCTTTCGTCACGTGCGCCAGTGCAAATTCGGGATCAGCCGCCAGCGCCTTATCGATGCCTATCAGCGGATCATCGGTGGCGCTGAGCACACTATCTACAGATTCAATATAGCCATCACATGCCACATTTGATTCAGTACTTACCCGGTTTCCGTAACGATCCTGCAACATCCTGTACTTCCTCTGAAACTGTTATAGAAAAATCCGCTCAAGATTAGATCAGTGCGCACCGCCATCGACCGCAAGGATGGCACCGGTTGTAAAACTGGCGGCATCGGATGCGAGATATAAAGCAGCGCCAGTAATCTCTTGCGGTTGCCCGCCGCGCATCAAGGGTATGTTCTCTTCCGCTCGTTTTTCGAAGGCCTCCATATCCCAGGCTTTTGATATGTCCGTGAGAAAAGGTCCCGCCATGATGCAGTTAACACGCACCTTAGGACCGTAAGCATGAGCAAACGACTGAGTAATCGCGTTCAAACCGGCTTTAGATGCACCATAAGGTTCAGCATGAGGACTCGGGCGAACAGAAGCGGTACTGCTGACATTGATGATGGCACCGCCATTACCCTCCATCATTCGCTTACCAACATTTGCGCTGAGTCTGAACGGACCCTTTAGATTGACACCAATCACCTTGTCAAAAAGCTCTTCGGTGACCTCATCCAAAGATGGATAAAGCGGAGACATTCCCGCGTTATTGATGAGCACGTCTACTCGACCAAATTCAGCGTAAACCGCCTCCACCATCGTATCGACCTGCTCCCAGTTCGCGACATGCGCGGCATAGGGGAATGCCTTGCGCCCTAAGGCTTCAACTTCTCCGGCTGTTGCTAAACAGCTGTCTATTTTTCGCCCGATTATTGCGATATCGGCACCCGCGTCTGCGAATGCCAGCGCCATCGCACGTCCCAAACCGCGACTGCCGCCGGTAATTAACACCACCTTGTCTGTCATATCTGTCATTAGTCTAACTCCTCCTGCTTTTACTGTACCTCTGCGTTCCGAGTGACAACTCACACGGCCTCGATATTTCACTGACTCGGAAGAATACCCGAATAAGGCGCTTCCTTAAGGCAGCGACCAGCAGCTAACTTGCGAGTGCTTCAAGCCCCTCCCAGTGCAGATCTCCAAACTGACCGTTAGGATTGACTGGCTGAATACAGACATGATCAGCGCCTGCATCAAAATGTGCCTGCAATCGGTTCTTGATGACATCTACACTACCCCATGCAAATGTTGTATCGATAAACTTATCGCTTAAAGAATCGATATCTTCGTCGCTAAGCCCCATGCGCAGCCAGTTGTTTCTGTAATTAGGTAACCGGTTATATATTTTGGCCACAGGTCTGGCCAACTCGCGGGCCTTAGCAGGATCAGTTTCCAAAATCACTTTCTGTTCCACACACAACATGGGGCCCTCACCCATAATATCTCGCGCCATTCGAGTATGATCCGGCGAGGTAAAATAGGGATGAGCACCTGAAGTTTCCTTAGCCGCAAGTTCAAGCATTTTTGGTCCCAGTGCTGCGATAACTGTTGGAGGTTCAGACGCTGGAGGCAGACCAGTGTAGATAGCGCCTTTCATTTTTTCGATATAAGTTCGCATAGTTGCTACTGGCGGGCCGTACTCAAGATTACGAACGCCTTCAACCAAAGGTTTGTGTGAAACGCCCATACCCAGCAAGAACCTGCCGCCTGATTGCTCTGCCAACGATTTTTGCAGCGCCGTTGTAACGCCAGGTTCACGGTGATAGATATTCATGATACCGGTCGCCAAGATTAACTTCTCGGTTTGAGCCAGCAGATACGCGCTTAGCACAACAGGGCTTTTACCTACCGTCTCCGGCAACCACAGGGCACTGTAGCCAAGCGCCTCAATACGCCTTGCGGCGAGCGCTGCATCGGCTGAAGACAAACCATCAAAAAAATACCAAACTCCTAATTTACCAAGATCCACCGCGCACTTCCTTTACTAAAATAATTTCGGGAATATTACGGGACCGATCACAAGACAGCAATTTCAACTTCAGTTTCTCACTCACGCGCGACACTGATACAATGCGCGGGTTATTTTTCACGCAAAAATTCACATTCAGAACCTAACTAGGGAGTACCTATGGAATTACAAGATAAAGTTGCTGTTATTACAGGTGGCGCATCAGGCCTAGGCCGTGCAACCGTGAAACGTTTTGTCGCCGGTGGCGCGAAATGTGCCATTTTCGACATGAATGAAGAAAAAGGAAATGCACTCGCGGCAGAACATGCCGGCAGCGTAATCTATTGCAACGTTAACGTTACCGATGAAGATTCGGTAAAAGCAGGTATTGATGCAACAATGGAAGCCTTTGGTGCTATCCACATTAACTGCAACTACGCGGGCATCGGTAACGCCAAGCGAACAATGGGCAAGAAAGGTCCTTTCCCGCTTAAGGATTTCAACCTAATCATTAACGTCAATCTCGTTGGCACCTTTAATGTGCTGCGACTCTGTGCCGAGAAAATGGCTGAAAACGAACCGTTCAACAAGGATGGCGGTCGCGGAGTTATCATCAATACCGCTTCTGTTGCAGCTTATGATGGCCAAATTGGTCAAGCTGCTTACTCTGCTTCAAAAGGCGGCGTAGTTGGCATGACCCTGCCCATCGCTCGAGACCTTTCTGCAATAGGCATCCGATGTAACACTATCGTACCGGGATTGATCGTGACACCACTGATGATGGGTGGCCAGGAAGAAATGACACCTGAAATTGAACAGGCAATTCAACCGCTCTCAAGTCAGGTCCTGTACCCAAGGCGACTCGGAATGCCGGATGAAATTGCGCACCTAGCCCAAAGCATCGTAGAAAACGATTACATCAACGCTGAATGTATTCGAATGGATGGCGGCATAAGGATGCAGCCCAAATAAGTCGTAAACCATTAAATATTCAGGGAGTGCTTAATGCTCCCTGAGTATTCATTTTGCTTATTGTTCTGCTAATACCTTCTTAACAACCTCCAAATCACGCATCCTTGATCGATGCGACATGACTTTTGGAAATTGTGTGATATCGACACCATCAGCCTCTAGCCACTGAGCGATAGTGAATAAATAAATATCGCTGATCGAGAAGTCTTCCCCCATCACCCAAGGTCCCTTAAACATCTCACTTTCGATCATTCCGAAACACTCGGTCATGACCTCAGGCATTTTTCTTTTCATCTCTGCGATCGCTGCTTCATCATCTGCCCAACGATAACCACGCACTCCATGAGCGTGTGCCGGATGAACTGTTGAACTCAAATAGGCATTGAACGCGTTTATTTGCGCAAGCTTGAAAGGGTCCCTTAGAGGCGCAAGACTGGCTTCAGGAAATTGCTGCGCCAGGAATAGCAAAATTGCGGGGTTTTCAGTAATGACACCTTGCTCACAAACAAGCGCAGGTACCCTGCCTTTCGGGTTGATAGTCAGATAACCACTTTCCCGTTGCGCATTTGATCGAAAATCGAGTTTGACACATTGATAGGGTGCGCCAGACATTTCCAGTGCAATTTGTGCTGCCAGAGAACAGGAACCTGGCGAGTAATAAAATTGGTACATGATGCCTTCCGTTATTTGTGTGTTTTCATCCAGCAACAGTGCGGGTTTTTCAGTCATCCCAAACATCAACATCAGCGAGTTGTCTGATTAACACTCTCGTCTTGAAATTCATAAGATGTTCATTGCATTTCCAGACACCCATTCGCTGGTCGGTATGCTAATTGGCGACATACTCGCTAGCGCTAACAAACATCTTCTCGCCTGCGCTGATGCATGTTACTCAAATACGGGACAAATCAACATGAATACATCTTAAAACTTAACTCTGAAACGGCAGGTTCCAGCGCCAAACTTTCAGCTTCACTGTCTCGGCGGACTAAGTGCTTTTACCAACCAACGCTGATAGCAATCCCACATGTATCGACGCATTCGAACAGAGCGATCATAGGTGCTGCTGCCGGCATGGGCCTACTTTCACGAAGAATTGTGATCTGACATTGACGGCCGAGAACGCTCACCTGTGTTAGGCGTTTTATTAGTGTCATTCCCAACAGTGGAACAAAGTGGCTTTTAACACACATTTTTATGTGCGCGCTTGTCCATGAATCGAAGGATGGCTGAGCTACGAGCTAAACCTTCTTCATAACCTAACGATCATTCATGGTTTACTTTCAGGATTAGCACCCTGCACCAAGCAAAGCGCTCAGTTAATCCGGCAACCCCAATACCCGCTTGGCAACGATATTCAATTGCACCTCAGAAGTTCCACCTTCGATAGAATTCGCTTTTGACCGGAGCCATGCTCTGGTTTCCGTTAGCTCGGCAGGCTGAAATTCATCCCCTTCCCAACCAAGCATTTGCGAGCCCATCGCCTTCATCATGAGTTCATAACGGGCGATATTCTGCTCCGTTCCGTAATACTTAAACATGGAAGAGACGAAGCTTGGCGCTTTGGTCGACTTAGACTCCTCGACACTTCTACGTGTGGTTAGGCTAAATGCGCGCGAGTCCATCGTGTGTTTGGCGATATCTAAACGAAGATCACTGTCGATAATCTTACCATCCTGCAAACCAACGTACTCAGTCGCGATCTCAGCCAGACTTCTCACTTTTTGTCCACCACCGCCACCACCAATCATCGTACGTTCGTACTGAAGTAGCCGCTTAGCAACGGTCCAACCATCGTTAACAGTACCTATGACGTTCTTACGCGGTGCACGTACGTCTTCAAAGAAAGTCTCGCAGAACGGGGACAAGCCACTGATAAGTAATATGGGTTTCACTGTAACGCCGGGTGTTGTCATATCAAACAGAATAAAAGTGATGCCATTGTGCTTTGGCGCATCAAAATCGGTTCGAACAAGACAAAAAATCCAATCCGCGTTGTTAGCGCCGGAAGTCCAAATCTTTTGTCCGTTGATAATGTAGTCATCTCCATCTACAACCGCTTTTGTTTGTAGGCTGGCGAGGTCCGATCCGGCGTTAGGCTCACTATATCCCTGACACCACCAAATCTCACCGGACACAATTTTTGGCAAGTGCTCAGCTTTCTGCTCATCAGTGCCGTATTCGAGCAAAGCAGGCCCGATCATCGAGAGCCCCATACCCACCAACGCAGGTCTTGCGTTAATCTTGCCCAACTCTTGGCGCAACACCATGTTTTGTTCTGCATTAAGTCCCGCGCCACCGTATTCCGTGGGCCACGTTGGCGCGGTATATCCTTTTGCCGCCATCCTATCCATCCAGACTTTCGTGTCAGGATTGTTATATTTCGCACGCTTACCACCACCCGGATGCTCATTTGCAGGCAAAGGTGTTCGCATACTCGCTGGGCAATTTTCTTCCACCCAAGTAGCGATTTCTGTTCTAAAATTTTCCAAAGAACCACTTGCTGACGACATTTATATTTCCTTACCTATCTGATTATTAAATTTCAGGCACCCTGTTCAAAGTCGATCTCAGAATTGCCTACTGCTACGTTTACTCCGGTGCTATTTCAAACAAGGTGATTTCACTACGGGTGCCCACTCTCATTATTGGGCCCCACGTCCCTGTCCCCTCATTAACATACTGACGGGCAGAACCTATCTGATACATCCCCTTAATTCTGTCAAAAACCCTACTCACAAGAAAGTTAAAAGGGTAGATCTGACCATTGTGGGTGTGCCCGCTGATGATCAGGTTTACACCTGCGGCGGCGGCGGCCTCAAGACCTCTTGGCCTATGAAACAGCACCAGGTTGAAGGCCTGTTCATCCAATTCAATTTGACTGAGTTGCCGCTGCACCTGCATCGCATCCTCCATATCGTCAATACCGATAACCTGTAGGTCTTCGCGATGGTGAGTACATGCGTCTCTCAACACTACGACTCCCAAGTTGTCCAACCGTGTGAGAATTTCTTCAAAATCCTCATACTTTTCATGATTTCCAGTGCAGTAATACACAGGTCCCACCACGCTTTTAAGAGACACAAGCGCGCTTTCCTGAACCCCCGGCGCATCGATAAAGTCACCTGTTATACACAGGAAGTCGGGCTCTAAGGCGTTCACTCGAGCGATCACATTCTCGAGGAAACGGCGACTCCTAGAGCCAATGTGAACATCGGAGATTTGTGCAAACCTCACTGGAGATTTTAATTCAGGCGCCTTGAATTTTATTGTGACGACTGATGGTCTGAGTGCATTGAGCGTACCAAGGAGACCGATCAGCCCTGAAATAGAAATGACGCCAATTGCCGCGTTCCTTTCCGTCACAAGATCAAGCAATACCAAGCCTTCAAAACAAACCAGAGAGGTGAGCACTAGCGCACTCACTCCCAGCCACAAATCTGAAGCACGTCGAAGAATGTTCGCCCAGGCCTGTTTTCGATTTCGCAGGAACACCCTACTGAATATTTGACTACCTGTCAGGGGAATGAGAATGAAGGCGGTCAACAACGTCCCGAGTTCCAACCAGTGCGATAGCCTCAAAACAGGGTAAACAAACACTGGGATATGTAACAAAATCGCCATCAGATAAAAATTCACCAATCGCGCTCTAGGCGAGGCGAGCCGTTTGTTAACAGCGGGCGATTTTTCGCTATCGGTGTTCTCTGTATTAATCGTTTCGCTCATAAATCCAACTTAGTTCCACTGCGATATGCTTAGCTATCGGGTCTGCATTTACTCGCGATGCTGCTACAACACCGCCATTTTTACCTTCGGCTATGGTTTCAGTGATGGGATCAACCGAGTTACGACCCAACCTCAGGTGCTTGAGTGGCTATCTCGAAATGTATACGCGCAATCTAGCATTCGGATCAATCGCGCACAAAGGGGCATAAACCTCATGATTACTCTCTTCATCACTCGCTTGATATCGTTCTCCGCCGGTTTTCAGAGCACAGGCCACTGTCAGCAGGATTATCATCATTTACGCACCCTGCGAGGTGCAGCTGGTAAAAATATTGGGGTAATCTCTTTGCTCAAAAACGGGGGGGCCATGTCATCATCATGAGTAAAGCTCATTTTGTAAATTCGGAAATAAAATTATCGAGTTTTCGATCAATATGCGCTTTGAGTTACGATCATTCTCGGACTATCTCCACGCTAGATATCAATTTTTCCAGTGACGGCATCACGTGACGGTTTTGGTCTAGATGCTGGCTTTCCTTGCCTTTTTTTGGACGTTTTGAGCGGTCGGCTTAGATAAAACCAAGCACCAAGGAATCGTCGATAAAAATAGGGATAAACGGCCCTTTTAACGCATCAAACCAGCCCCGATCATCAAATATTCCGCTGAATTTCAAAAACCGTCGAAATATCTATGCTGAGAGGCTGCATTTCGTTGATTGAGCGTTTACTTTGCGACACATTCGCTCTATTGTGTCTTCACTCGCAATTCCATATGGATAGTGGGTATAAAAAATAATTATATGTAATTTTATGGGGAAAATTTATGGCTAGTCGCTACTTTGGTGTGCAGACGGCGTTTGTCGCTGCGGCCCTGATACTGCCTACCTGCTCTTTCGCTGCATCATCCAGGCAAATTGAGGAAGTTATCGTAACCGCTGAAAGACAAGAGTCTTCAGTGCAGGATACTTCGATCTCAATTACTGCTTTTACGGCTGATACAATTGATGACTTTGGTATTCGTAACCAGTCAGACCTGCAAAATTTGGTGCCAGCAACCATTATTTTGCCGTACGACTCAGCAGTGCGTGGTGTTGGTAGAAACTTTCGAGCACTAGGTGGTGACCCTGGTGTCGCTACTTATATGAACAACGTTTACTCAGAGGATCTGTACACAGCAACCATCGGCTCACTTTGGGATGTCGAGCGGGTTGAGGTACTTCGTGGTCCACAAGGCACGCTATATGGTCGCAACGCGATCGGCGGCGCGATGAACTTCTTGTACAAAAAACCAACCGAGGATTTTGAAGCAGCTGTGAAAGGTACCTTCGGCTCCTTCAAGACTAGAGACGTCTACGGCATGGTTTCTGGAGCACTCGTCGATGACGTATTGCTTGGACGAGCCACTGTTTCCAGTCGTAAACACGATGGTTACTTCGAAGAAAAAGGCACCGGTGCAGATCTTGACAGTGGTGACGAGGTTAACGTTGCGCTACAACTCGAGTGGCGATTAACCGATGCCATCAAAATGAACGTAAGACACAACAAAGCTGAGGTAGACCGAACCTTCGGTGGTGCCGACGGCGGCGGTTTGATCGTGTTCCGTGGTGAATCACCGAATGGTGAATCACGAGATCTCACTTCAGAAGGTTTTGGTTATCGAAGGATAGATCGCACTGTGACCGATCCTCTTAATGAGGGTTTCTTTAATCCTGCGCAGGAACTTTTAACCTTCGCTGACCCAGTCAATGGCGGTACAATCGAGGCTCAGAGAACGCGTTCTGGCATAGACCCGGTGAGATCGCTTGGTGGCGCGAACCTAAGCAGTGCTGGTTCATTGATCAACCACGCGGCTGGCAGTGCTGAATCAGCAAATGAATGTCTCTTTACTGACCTTGACAACATTGATGGCGATGACATCTGTGCCGTGACCAACGGTGAAAGCTTTGAAGTCTTTGACCAGCAAGGCACACAATTTGAAGCTGAATGGGAATTCAACGACAACATCGTATTTAAGTATATCTTCGGCTTGAACGATCTAATTTACCACCGTACCACTGATGACGATTCATCTTTCAGCACGACAAGTGACCGTCAGTTTTATGTCAACCATGAAGCTGAATACAAGTCTCATGAAATCCAAGCGTTTGTTGACGTGAATGATTCAGTTAGCTTCACTTCAGGCATTTTCTTCTACGATGCTGTTATCGACCAGCGCGGAGATTTTTACAGTAGTGTAGGCGATAGTCAGTTCACTGATGCGGATCCCATCTCTGGGGCGCTTTATGCAGCCGTTGACGGTGTGGCCAATGTTTATCAGGCAGATCCGACCAGCCTATACACTGCCCGTGAATCTGTCGGCGGAACAAATTCGCCGGAAGGCGTTACGGTTGCTAAAATTGGTTCGTGGCAAGGTGACCCTGGCGGTATCGGTTTAGACGTACTCCATGGTCCTGACACACCTGCGACCGACCTTCTTTATGCGACACAGACCGACCGTGAGTCCTTCGCGGCTTACACACAGGCTGTTTGGGATATCAATGAAGACTTCACGCTGACTGCAGGTATCCGTTATGCTTCTGATGAAGTCAAAGCTGAAGAAAATCTCTGGCGCTACAGAGAAAATGACTTGGCTCCTTTTGGTCTAGCATTTGGTGGTGCCCCCACTTTAGCTGGATTAAATATCACAAGGGGTGCACTTGACCCTGTAACATTAGAGCCAACGGGTGCAACTCACCTGAATTTGGTGGGTGTTCCCGGCAGCCTTTCAGTTTTCCGTCATTTCACACGTAAGGACACCAAGGTGACTTGGCGTGTGAACCTCGACTGGGCGATGACTGATAACATTCTCTGGTATGCCAATGTCACAACGGGTTATCGTGGTGGTGGTTACAATCTGGTGTTCTTTAGCCAAACGGGTACTTACGGTCCTGAAGAGCTGATAGCATATGAGATTGGTTACAAAGGTCAACACCTAGATAACACCCTGCAGGTTAATGCTTCAGCGTTTATCTATGACTACAGCCAGATACATACTTTCGGGTCAGAGGCCACAGAATTGGGTGGTGTATCAACATCTGTCCTGCCGGCACCGGGTGCTGAGATTCAAGGGTTTGAAGTTGAAATCCTATGGCTTGCGACGGACAACATGACACTGGGTGGTAACTACTCGTATACACCAAGCGAGTACACTGAGACATTGCTGTTGGCCAATACAAACGATCCTAGGATCCCACCAAGCCTATTCAACGCCGTTGAAATCCGAAACGATATCAAAGGCAATCAGCTACTTAACGTAGCTGAGAATAAGGGTTCTGCTTACGTAAGCTATGGCTTCCCATTCAGTTCAGGTAATCTTGAAATGCTGGCGAGTTATAGCTGGGTAGACGGTGTATTTCATACACCATTCGAGGATGACCTCGACTCTACTCCGGGTTACGAGCGTTTGGATCTGAGAGCTACGTGGAAAAATAGCGATGAAAGCTTGATCATCGCTGCTTTCGCAAACAACGTGCTTAACGAAATCGGTATTCGACAGCTTGAAACTCACGGCGAAGGTGACGGCTTCCGTCGAACTGGACAAACTACCGAGCCACGCGTCATTGGTGTGGAACTTACCAAGAAGTTCTAAGTTCAATTCAACATCAAAGCAAGACAAGAAAGGGAGCCAATTGGCTCCCTTTTTTTGCTTTAAATTTCTCTTCCAGCCCTTTGTCTCAATACAGAGTTTCGTTTCAGTACTACACAATGTCTAATCAACTGATCATCGATAAGAGAAAGATACCCGCCTTATTTTCTTGTCAAGGCTAGCGCTTTATTTAGCAAGTAATCACAACATTGCTGCGCTGATTTCTAACAGTATTCAATACGTTGTTTAGTGTCATTGAACAAGCTGCCGTCACTACCAATGTCGCCACCTCGCTTTTTCCTGCTCAAAAGCTGTGAGAGCGTTAGACAAATTGCTCATGAACAAGAGAAGACACGACCGCGTCTCAAGGATCAAAAGGCTCGGCACCAAACGATTTTATCATCTCCCCAACCTTCGACTTCACTACTTCCAATTCAGCTTCATCAGTACCGCGCATCACCAGATTTGTGCCGTATCCCTTTTCGCGATAAAAGGGATAGCTACCCAGGTCTACTTCCGGGTGCTGGTTCTGAATGTCTTCCAGCGCGCCAGCCACAGCGCTCTCGCCTAGGTAAGCGCCCACAGATCGAGATCTCACCGGCTTGGCACCTTTTATCTGTTTGTCACTGAACGTGCTGGCCATGGCTTGCATCACGCTCGGCACCCCGGCCATGACAAATACATTGCCTATCTGAAAGCCCTGAGGGCCTCCCGTGGGATTATCAATAAGCTTACTTCCCTCTGGCACTCTTGCCATTAACAACCTTGATTCCATTACCTCCGCCGACGCCTCTCTTCTTCTAATAACGGCTTCGATTTCTGGATGTCTGATAACCTCAACACCAAACGCCTTCGCCATACAAACTGCGGTAATGTCATCATGTGTGGGACCGATACCTCCTGTGGTAAATATATAATCAAATTTTGCCCTACACTCATTCACCGTGTTTACTATCACGTCTTCTATGTCCGGGATTACTCGCGCCTCAACTAGGCGCACTCCCAGTTCATTGAGCACCTTCGCAAGATGCGCAAGATTGGTATCCTGCGTTCTACCCGAAAGGATTTCATTGCCGATGACCAGCATACAGCCGGTTACTATTGGTTCTGCCATGACGTCTCAGTCTTCTCCCGTGTTTGTCTTATCAACTAATTTATACGCACTTTCTTCATGAACTGTATCTGTGATCAAGCGTCTTGTCCTAATTTTCAATCATTATCGACAGGCGCAAAGTACGATTCTAACGGTTTTATCACCACACGTAACGCGATCAGTGTGCGATATATGGCTAAAGGGTCTTCACCGCGTTTGGATCGGTAGCCTAAACAAATTCGACCTTTTAAGTCACATATATCTTAGAAGCAAGAAGCGCGTTTGTCGTTTAATATTAGGCTCCAAGGGTCCGCTTGTTCACCCAGAAATACAAGAGAAAGGACCATATAGTTCCTGCAATTGTCATATTCGTCACGGAGAGGTCATTAATGCTTAATTTAGTTTTGAGTTCGATAGACCGAAAAATCTTTCAAGGTTTCCAGACGCTAGTTAGCACTTGGTCGCCGGGCACATTAATTTTACACAGACCCTGACCACTCGATTCTCAACGAATGAATTGCTGTGGCAGTGGCAATATACAAAACATCCCAGTTTAGCGTTTGAGCGTATCTACTGTAGTTATCACTACTCGCAAACTCATGCCAAGCTTGGGCACTACAAGCAGCCTTTCCATCGGATTTAGCAACAATGGCCTCTTCGCCCTGCTGCTAGACCTATTCTGCGGCGCGTGTAATAGTCTGGTGTTATGGTGAAAGCGTTTAAATCCTGCTCAATACTGCTCAACACTTGGCTTCATCACTCGTCTCTCAAGCTTCACGGCGGAGAAACTTGTAGCACGTCAGGTTGCTGCCATAAGAAATCAAAACAGAATTTACACTTAGGAAGAAAATGAAAAAAGCCGCTGACGAACTCGACCACATCTATATTAAAGGTGCTCGAGAGCACAATCTCAAATCAGTTGAAGTCAAAATTCCCAAGCGAAAACTCGTCGTCCTGACTGGCGTTTCCGGTTCTGGCAAATCTTCGCTAGCATTCGACACCTTATACGCAGAGGGACAACGGCGTTATGTTGAGTCATTGTCAGCCTACGCTAGGCAGTTTTTGGGTCAGATGGAGAAGCCTAAATATGACATGATCAGAGGGCTCTCCCCCACTATATCCATTGAGCAAAAAACCACGGGGAGAAACCCCCGCTCGACCGTTGGTACGATTACAGAAATCTCTGACTATTTAAGAGTTTTATTCGCACGAGTTGGTATTCAGCACTGCCACCAGTGTGGCAATAAAGTTCAGAGTCAAACGCCCCAACATATCGCTCGAGAACTTATAAAACTGCCCACCGGTAGTCGACTTCACTTACTGGTCCCTTTGTTAGTCAACCGCAAAGGCGAACATCGAGAGATGCTGGAAGATGCCAGAGTTCAGGGTTACGTAAGACTCAGGGTTGATGGCGAAATCATCAGAAGTGACGAAATCGAATCACTGGATAAGCGTAAGAAACACACAGTAGAAGCGGTGATTGATCGCCTTGTCATGAAAGACGACATTCTCGAGCGATTGACGGAATCTGTGGAGTCCGCGCTGAAGCTTGGTCAAGGCGTACTGATCGCAAACATCAATACCGCGGGTCACGAAAGCAGAGACCAAATCTTCTCCGAACACATGTCCTGTGCTGATTGTGGCGTTTCCTTTCCAGCCCTCTCACCTCAGGCTTTTTCCTTTAATAGTCCACAGGGCATGTGCCTTGAGTGCAATGGACTTGGCACGCAAGTGGCTTTTGATCCTGACCTGTTGATACCAGACAGAGAACTCAGTCTCGAAGAGGGCGCATTAAAGCCCGTAGGTAAGGTACATCCGGAAAACAATTCTACAGGATCAGTTTATCATCGACAGGTATTCAAGCATCTGAAAATTCCAACAGATAAACCCTGGCGCAAACTGACCAAAGCACAACAGAATAAGATCCTAAATGGAACCGGTGAAACGCGCTACAAGATTAATTGGGGTCGCCACGGAACAACTCAGTCACGGTATGAAGGGTTACTTAATCGATTAATGAGACGATTTAGAAACACCCGATCTGATGGAATGAAGAAATGGTACTCACAATTTCTTGCAAATTCTCCATGCGCCAGTTGCCATGGTGTCAGGTTACGCCCCGAAAGTGCCTCGGTGAGGGTCGCTGACAAAACAATCGTTGAAGTTTCTGCCTGGACTATTGATCAAACAAGTCAGTTTTTCGCGGGAATGAATTTACAGGGGGCTTCAGCAGAAATTGCTGCCGAAGTCTTGAAGGAAATATGTAACCGACTCAGCTTCTTGGTATCTGTTGGTCTGTCCTACTTGTCTCTCGACAGACTTGGACCTAGTCTTTCTGGCGGGGAGTCGCAGCGAATCAGACTAGCGAGTCAGGTTGGCTCAGAGCTATCCGGTGTTATCTACATTCTCGATGAACCCAGCATTGGGCTTCACCAGCGCGACAACGAAAAACTATTATCAACACTTTGCCGAATGCGTGATATCGGCAACACGGTGGTCGTGGTTGAGCACGACGAGGAAACCATTCGACTTGCGGACCACGTGGTTGATTTTGGTCCCGGTGCCGGCACCCGTGGTGGCAACATTGTCCATGCAGGCAGCGCAAAGAGTCTGGAAAAGAACAAAAAATCTCTGACACGGAATTATCTGTCCGGTAGAACTCAAATTGAAATACGCCCAGAACGCAGATCTCACCAAGGCGTTATCACCGTGGAAGGGGCCAGTGCAAACAACCTGAAAGATGTCACTGTGGATTTTCCACTTGGCATACTCACCGCAGTGACAGGGGTCTCGGGCGCGGGGAAGTCAACGCTGGTTAACGACATTCTGCATCCGGCGCTTTCTAGACAATTTCACAATGGCACCCAAAAAGTGGGCGCCCACCGGAAGATCACCGGCTTGAAACAGCTCGATAAAATTGTCGCGATAGACCAACGACCTATCGGCAGAACCCCAAGAAGTAACCCTGTGACTTATATAAAGGTTTTCGACGAAGTCAGGACTTTCTTTTCCATGCTGCCCGGCTCGAGAATGCGCGGATATAAACCCGGCCGCTTCTCATTTAATGTTAAAGGCGGTCGCTGTGAGGCCTGTCAAGGTGATGGCGTGCGTAAGATCGAAATGCATTTTCTGTCGGATGTTCACGTCCAATGCGAGGAGTGTGAGGGCAAAAGGTTTAACGAGGCGACCCTCGAAGTAAAATACAAGGGTAAGTCAATTGCAGATATCCTAGAGCTAACAATCGCTGATGCTGTTGATCATTTTTCCGAGCACCCAAAAATCGTATCAAAGCTTCGTTTGCTTGTTGATGTCGGGCTAGACTACCTCCATATGGGACAGCCATCATCGACCTTGTCAGGGGGCGAAGCGCAACGCATTAAACTCGCACGAGAACTCTCCAAGGTCGCAACAGGTAGAACCTTCTATATTTTGGATGAGCCAACAACGGGGCTACATTTCGATGATGTGAGAAAATTGCTGATTGTCCTCGACAGGCTTGTAGACGCAGGCAACTCTGTCACAGTCATTGAGCACAATCTGGACGTCATTAAAACCGCAGACTGGATTATTGATCTTGGACCCGACGGCGGCCCCGGCGGTGGCAGCATCATAGCGCAAGGTACGCCGGAGGAGATCCAGAAGGTAAAAGCTTCGGAAACCGGTAAGTACCTTAAAGATGTGCTGAAAACGACAAAAATCAAAAAGTAAAGACGAGGTAAATTATGAGCAAACCAATTGAAGCGGAACAAAAATACGCAAATCAATCCGTGCTCATCACTGGCGGAGGCTCTGGCATAGGCTTGGCCATCGCAAAGCGATTTGCAAGCATGGGCGCGAGGACCCTGATTATAGGCCGCTCAGAATCACGCTTAGAGCAGGCGGTTAACGAGATCGAGTCCGTCAACCCAGGCGGACAACACTTATTTGTGGCCGGCGATGTTTCAAACGAAACAGTGATCAAGGATGCAGTAGCAAAAGCCAATGGCTTAGCACCTCTCACGGTTGCTGTGGCTAACGCAGGAACAGGGGGGCTTTCACCAGTGATCGCCACTGAGGCTGATCATTTTGATGATATTATGCGAACGAATTTACGCGGCACTTTTCTTGTTTTCAAGCACGCAGGTCGGGCGATAGCAAAAACAGGCGGTGGCGCGATGTGCGGGATATCCAGCATTGCCGGTACTAATACCCATCGTTTCATGGCGCCCTATTGCGTCAGCAAAGCCGCGATTGATATGTTAATTAGAAACACCGCTGACGAATTAGGTATAGGCAAAGTTAGGGTTAACGGCGTCAATCCGGGTTTGGTAGAAACTGAACTTGCCTCAGGACTTTTAAACGATGAAAACGTTTACAATGATTACCTCGATTGTATGCCTGTCAGAAGACATGGACAGGTGGAAGATATCGCCAATGCTGTAGAGTTTCTATGTAGCCCCGAGGCGACATGGATTACGGGTGTAAACCTTGCAGTTGATGGCGGCCATCACCTTAGACGAGGCCCTAACGTCGAGCCATTCGCGAGAGCATTATTTGGTGACGAGGCCATTGACCTGTAGCGCATAAAGCCAAACCCAAATCAATGCGCGCCCAACGAAAACGCACATATCAAACGAACGAAAACAATTTTCCTTGTGGTATCAGAATAATTCTATGAGGGGATTTACAAAGTATCCGTAGCCCTCTTAGAGGTTTGCAGTCTTTAGGTCATATCCGCTACAGTGATGTTTACATTCTTTACCCGCGATTAAATAAAACTATCTATGCCCGACTATGACCCAGATGAAGTAGAGATTCGACCAGCCGCAACGGTCATGCTAATTGCAGACCGACCTGACCTGCAGGTTTTTATGATGGAGAGAAATGCCAACATCGTTTTTGCTGGGGGTATGTGGGTATTTCCCGGCGGTCGTGTCGATGCCACCGACAGCCCGCTTAAGTTTCAGGCATTAAGTACCCATCGATCAGATGAAGAGGCCAGTTCACTCATGGGGCTCGATAAGGGCGGCTTGAGTTACTACATTGCAGCAATTCGCGAATCATTTGAGGAAGCGGGTATTTTGCTAGCACTAGACAAAGACTCTCATGAACCATTGAGTCTTGCGGGTAAGCAGAACTCAGCGCGTTTTAATGTCCACAGACATAATGTGAATGCCTCGGCGCGCGACTTTTTCGACATCATCGAAGAGGAAAACCTGATTCTCGATGCCGGAGCTATGCATTACATTGCGCGCTGGATCACCCCCAAAGGGCCGCCTCGACGGTACGACACGCGGTTTTTTATCAGCCGAATGCCTGAAAACCAGATACCGTTACATGATGATAACGAGCTGGTTCATTCCGAGTGGATATCACCTCTCGAAATACTTAAGAAAGTCGAGGCTGAAGAAATGGTGCTGATGAGTCCGACACTTCGCATGGTCAAATCACTGTCTTTGTTTAAAAATGCGGATGATGTGATAGCCGCAGCTTCGGCAAACCTGTCAGATCAAAGGGTCAAAGTAGACAAGAATAACAATCTTGTCTTACCCGGAGACTCATTCTACGATGAAGCCGATGAAGACATTGAGTTTGGTTTCACAAGACTGCGCCCGCTGTAACCAGCCGGCAACTTTTTTTGAAAAGCTAAAGCTTAAAAAAGCGACATGACCAGACTGACACCGCCAACAGATCATGACTACATTGTTTTAGGTATCGGCGGTGTGGGCAGCGCTGCGCTTTACCATCTGGCAAAACGCGGGGCTGATGTTCTCGGTATAGACCAATACCCAGCGGGGCATGACAAAGGCAGCTCTCACGGTGACAGCCGCTTGATACGTCTCGTTTATTTTGAGCACCCCGACTACGTACCCCTACTCCGAAGTGCTTTTGAGCTCTGGCGAGCACTGGAAGTAGACTCTGGAGATGAACTGTTAAAGATGACGGGCCTGCTACAGGCCGGCCCCGCTGAGGGTGAAGTCATCACGGGGCTATTAAAGGCCGCTCAAATACATAATCTAAAAATGGAACAACTCACTTCTGAAGCGGCAAACAGACGATTTCCGGGCATCAACTTAAAAGCAGAACAAACGGCCATTTTCGATGAGAATGCTGGCATCCTGAAAGTTGAGGATTGTGTCAAGACCCATGTCAAGCTTGCTCAGAAACACGGCGCTCAGCTGAAATCCGGTCACGCCATAGGCTGGGAGCAACAAAAGAACAGAATCAGTGTCAGCCTGGGTGAAGAGACGCTTTACTGTCAGAAATTGGTTATCACACCTGGTGCTTGGGCGGGGGACTTACTGCCGGAGTTAAACCCTTTTCTCGAAATTCGCAGAAAGACGATGTTCTGGTTCGACAAGCATTTACCCCAACATCAGCTTCATAACAATTTTCCGGTTTTCTTCGTAGAGGACGAGGGCCATAATTTTTATGGTTTCCCTGCGATGGATAAAAAAGGCGTTAAGATGGCGGACCATCAAGGTGGTGAAGTTATTTCCTCGCCAGCCGAACTGGGCGACTCGCTTGACGCTTCTGCATTACTGAATACCGTAAGTGCACTCGCACAATACCTTCCGGATGTCGGTGACCATCTAGCACATTACACCAACTGTATGTACACCATGAGCCGCGACGAGCACTTTATCGTAGGGCAGTATCCAAGCAGTGCTAATGTTCATTTTGTCGCCGGTTTATCCGGACATGGGTTCAAGTTCGCGACTGTCCTTGGACAAATTATGGCTGACTTGTCGATGACGGGGAAAACCCAACATCCTATATCCTTTCTGGACCCAGATCGTTTCCAGATCTGACTTATGTGAAGTGGCTCGAAACCGAGGCTATAGAGTATACTTTACGTGTTCCTTCTGAGGAGAATGCCGATGCAAACCTGCACCCTTTCGCCAATGCTTGCTCTGAACGTGCTGAGTGCGTCTGAGCGACGATACAAGGAGTCTCGCCAGTTGATAGATGTCGTTGGCATGCTCAACCCTGTCGCGACGTGGGTAAACCCTAGGGGTCTCACATCAAGGGGTCCAAGGTGAATCAACGCCAGCTCGTGGTAACCCTCGTCACCCTGATCTTCTTGGTTGCGGTAGTTTATCTCTCACCCGACGATGGCGATCAGCCAACATCCGGTAGACAGGTTTCCAATACTTCCATGAGCTCGCCCATCTCCGGGAAGGGTGATCAAGCCAAACCAGCAGCCGAATACGTCGATGTAAAACTCAAGAAAAAACGATTCTTCGAATACCTCCTACCCATGATCACCATCACAAACGCGCAGGTGCTCCAAGAGCGCCGCAAACTATTGACGCTGCACAAGCGCTACACTCAAAGCGCTGAGCTGTCTTTAAGTGATCTGTCGCAACTCACCGTGATCAGTAACAAATACAAACTGACATTCGATAGCCAAGAGGAAATGACAAATCCGCAAACCCATATTGAAAACTTACTGACAAAAGTCGACCTTATTCCAGCTTCACTCATACTTGCGCAATCCGCAAACGAGTCTGCATGGGGTACTTCAAGATTTGCTGTAGAGGCAAACAACTACTTTGGCATGTGGTGTTTTACCCCAGGTTGTGGCGTCAAACCCGCCAGACGCACACCCGGTCTGACTCATGAAGTCGCTAAATTCGATTCTGTTCAGGCAGGTGTTTCCAGTTACGTACTTAATCTGAACACCAACACAGCTTATACAGAACTCAGGCAGATTCGCACTAACCTAAGACTAGCCAACGCTGAAATCACTGGATTAGCGCTGGCCGAAGGTCTGGAACGATACTCCGAGCGCGGCCAAGCCTATGTTGAGGAAATTCAATCAATGATTCGTTTTAACAAACTAGAAGCATTCAACCAGACTCTTATTGATTGAGATTTCCCGAATAGCGAAACCTAAATCCAAACCCATCTCAAGCAGTTACGGTTAATCTACCTCTAAAAATTTGTCACCCATCATCCACAATGAGACGAATTGACGTATTCATTACAGCGAGAAATCTCCAGTGCTCAAGTTGATAAGGACTGTTCCTGCATATGAAAAAACAGCCGCCAAAGCGTCGCGGCAACCAAGGCATGGTCTATTTCCCCGGCGACTAGCATCTCTTTAGCCCGCTCAACACTCAGCAACACAACTTCTGTTTGCTCTGTCTGAGTATTCTGAATCTCTCGCACCAATTCAGCACCACGGCCCAGATAGGTAAACAGTCGATTGGATTGAATTGCTGGATTTGGATTCAATACGCCCAAAGACTCAATTTCTGAAACTTCATACCCGGTTTCTTCCAAGCACTCCCTAGCGGCGGCAATACCCGGTTGTTCCCCCATGTCGACCATACCCCCCGGAATCTCTATGGTGATACTCTCACTCCCGTGTCGATATTGACGAATACAGACAATCTCACCCGCATCAGTCATCGGCACAATATTTACCCAATCTGCGGTTTCCAAAAAATAGAATGAATGTTCCTTACTTGTTAGCGGAGACACCGCCAGACCCTCATTGACGCTGAAGATTCGGCAATCCGCCAGCACCTTATGTTGTTTCCGTGGCCAGGGTTTTATATCGCTCACATTGCTTTCCTTAATATGTCTTAACAAACGCTAGTTACTATTTTCTAATCTCGATAACCAATAATGGCTATCAAATGAATCGTCACCCACAAGGTGGCGCCAAAGTTTGATGCGATTGACAATCTCCAGTCGACTTTCATCCATTGGGAACCACTTTTCCGGTAATTCAAAGATCGTCTGTATTCGATCTCTATGAGTATAGGCATCCGGATCAAATATCGCTTTAGGGCCAACTGACTTTTCATCCAGATCCGAGATGTCCCACAATTTCACTTGCTTCTCTGTGGCGTTAAGCCGAATTTTGAACATGTATCTGGGTTTATCTGACTGATTTCTGCCGCCACCGTGCCAGATGCCATGATGCATGACCAATAGGGTGCCCGCTGGACAAATCACATGCTGTTGTCCCTTTACATTTTGATAACGCGCGATAGCCATTTCGTTTACCCGCCGAAAGTGACTTCCCGGAATGTATCGTGTTCCACCCATACCCTTCGTGATTTCGTGGGGGTAATACATTAACTGGATATCAAAATTCGTCCGGGTATCAATGATTGAATCTGCATGAGTATATTGCGCCGTATTTTGATTCGGCGGACAGTGATGAATAGCATGATGATCAAATAGCGGATCTTTGCCTACAAGTGACCGGATAATCCCTCTGACAGACGGCAAATCAAGCAACTGTCTTAGCGCAGGCTGGTCAACGTAACATTCAGACAGCGGCGTACCGGGAGGATAACTATGCACTTCAGAGTCTCGGATGAGCAGCCCATCTTGCGCCCCGCCGGCTTCAATAGCAGAGAGAACAGTATGATTGATAGATTCGGGCACCAGTGCGTCAAATCGCAGAAAACCCCTTGCGACAAATAAAGCCATTTGTTGCGTTGTTAAAAGATCACCCATGCTTACTCTACCTCTACCAGCTGCTCCAACACGATCTCAAACGGAAGAAAAGACGTATTGTATTCCGCGCCCGGATAAGGCTGCACAAGTTGTGAGATTTGTATCACCCGCCACCCATCTAGCATTGCCTCGAGACCCGTCTTATATGGAGGGTCATCTAAGTCACCGGGGTGATGAAACTTCTTGCCAGTACCGTCATAAGTCGCCCAACCAACGACTTCCGAATCAAGCGCCGACGATTTCGTGTATAACACCATAACGATTTGACGTTGTTTCATTGGCAGTCACTGTGGTGCAGAAAAAAATCGAGAAGTTTACTCGAGAAGCTTTCGACACCTGTTTTTATATATGTAGGTAAGACGGGACACATTCTCATAATTGCGATTGATCTTGTTTTCCATCTGATTCAAATTATATTTCCACGACTCTAAAAATACGGCTTCGACTTCAGTATCGATTTCGGTATCGATTTCGGTATCGACCGCCTCAGTTCCACCAAATTCGACCCGGCCAGCTACTTTTGCCAACCTAATGTGTTCATTCATTTTCTCAGATTCAAGACCCGCTAACTCAGGCATTTGGCGTACTCGCGTGAAAGACCCTGCCATCATGCGGTGATAAACTGCACAGGTCACATAGGCTTCCATACTTTTATCGACGTTGTTCACAGATTCGCCATAAATGGGTTGGCAAGTTAGGGCGAATAACAGGCCTAGAAACAAACCACCGATGTTTGAACAATTTGCTTTGATAACCATGGCTAACTATTCCCAAAATTAGAATTTACGCCAAACTCGTCGCGTGCATTATCCGCATGATCGTATTCGGATTGACCCTGTTAATCAAATGGCAGTTAGAAACCACCTTGACAACGTTTCTCGAAAGCGATGTATCTTTTGATGCTTTGGAACTTAAATCGTGATGCCAGCTTGATCACATTTTCTAGAGCCAGCAAAACAGCGAGGCAACCACCGCGATAGCCTCGCCCAGACCAATCCATATATGCAACAACATATCGAGGGCTTATAAGCTACCTTACTCTTCGCTTTCAGCAGAGTCTCTCGCTAGACTCATCAACACTAACTCCGAAACTAACACCCCAACCCAGCCATCAGAGATCAAATTTGTGAATATCAAAGAACAACCAGGGTGGTTCAAACGCGCCCTGGCAGTACCTTACAAAGACAAAACTGTGATCTGCGATGGCGTTGATATTCACTACTTGCTCTGGAGTGATGATACAACAAAACCTGGACTTGTCCTGGTACACGGCAATGGCGCCCATGCCCACTGGTGGACCTTCCTTGCGCCTTTTTTTATGGACCACTACCAGATCCTAGCCATCGATTTATCCGGAGCTGGAGATAGTGGGCGCCGATCGCGATACACCACTGAAGCATTTGCCGCCGAAATAAATGCAGCGGCAGACGATGCAGGCTTTGGTAATGACACCATCATCGTAGGTCACAGTTTTGGTGGTTACATTACGCTAAGAACCGGTTTACTTTACCGGCATAGACTTGAAGGTGTTGTGCTTGTTGACTCGGCAGTCAGACCGCCTGATTTCGAATGGGAACGTGACCCGCGCCGCTCGCCCATCAAAGCAAAACGAATCTACGAGAGCTTCAATGCAGCTCTCGCAAGGTTCAGACTGATGCCTCCACAGGATTGCGATAATAGCTACCTGCTTGATTACATTGGACGTCATTCAATTATGGAAGTCGACGAGGGCTGGACATGGAAGTTCGACGACACCATGTTCGAGAAATTCGAGTTTGGCGAAAACATGCATGAGGACCTTGCAAAGTTGAAGGTAAGGGTTGGCGTTGTGTACGGTGAAGACAGTTATCTGTTTTCTCAAGAGATCGCTGACTTTATGTTTGAGGTCCTCGATAAATCGGTGCCGTTCGTTGGCATTCCCGAGGCACAGCACCACCTATTCTTGGACCAGCCTCTGGCCTTTGTGAGCAGCCTTCGGACATTGCTTGCGGAATGGCGGCATTCACGCCCCCAAAGAGTGCACCCCTAACATTTCACTCACTGAATCTTAGCGCTGCGCAGATAAACCTAAATTTGTTGGCAGCATGGAATCGACTGAGACATACAGTCAAGCTAAGAGTTTCAGCTCACCTGCGTCAGCAGGTTTAATGCCAAGCCAACTGGCAGGTTTCGTGCTCCCTTTCAAGGACTTGCCTGCATCTGCAAGCCCCTTTACCGAAATATTCTTTTCCTCACGCTTCCTGAGACTTATTTGCATTGTTCAGCGAGCGGTGGTCCTTCGTGCCTTTTCCCTTGCTGGCTTTGCCTTTGCTACCATGAGATTCATCAAACGTCTTGATTGACCCAAAGTTTCATTAGCCGCACACTGTAATGAAACTCACCAAATGTTGGTATACGCATGTCAAACAAGATAGTCCTGTTAGAACAAAAGGGCGCAATTGCTATTGTCACCCTCAACCGTCCTGAAACGCTGAATGCGTTAAGCCGAGATCTTCGTAATGAGATCGCCGCCACTTTTGAAAAACTGAAGCGCATGGATGACATCCGAGTTGTCGTTCTCACCGGAGCAGGACGCGCCTTTACGTCCGGTATCGATCTTAAAGAAGCAGGTCAAAAAGGGTTTTCGCCGGGTCGCAACGAGGTCGTAGATCTTGCTCGCACTTTTTCCGAATTCCCTTGGCCAATCATCGGGGCTATCAACGGTTTCGCGATCACCGGTGGGTTTGAACTTGCATTGATGTGTGACGTTTTGATCGCTTCGACAGAGGCTAAATTTGCAGACACCCATGCCCGCGTCGGCATTATGCCAGGGTGGGGGCTTTCGCAGCGTCTTCCTAGATTAATTGGCATCAGTCGCGCAAAACAAGTGTCACTCACCGGTAACTTTGTCGATGCCGACACTGCTGAGCGCTGGGGGCTCGTGAATAGCGTTCACAGTCCGGCAGAACTGCTTCCTGCCGCGTTGAAAATTGCTGAGGACATGGCCGGCTGTATGCCCCACATGCTTAAAGGCTACAAACAAGTCATCGACGAAGGCTTTGGCATGAACTTCGACGAAGCGCTTGTGATGGAATCTAGAAGGTCAGCAAAACAATCTGCCTCAGTGAGCAAGGAGAGTGTAGAAGCTGCAAGAAAGGCAGTCACTACGCGTGGGCAGTCGCTGCAATAATTAATCTGCACATGCATCGATTGCACACCACACACCAACTCTATGCTGTGGTAACTAGCTTAACAACGGTTGACGATCAGTCGTCAACGAGTGCCGATTGACATGTCAATCTAGTCTATAAATGCTTCGAGCCGATCGAACGCTTCGATTAGAACATCTTCAGGCTGGGCATAGCACAATCGCAGGTAACCTTCTCCCGCGGGACCAAATGCGATCCCAGGCGCAAGGCCAACGCCGGTTTCCTGCAGAATGTTACGCGCCAATACCATGCTATCACTCGCGCCAGTGACGCTAAAAAAACAATAGAAGGCACCCGCAGATTCGATAAATTTGACACTGCGTATCTTTCGAAGTCGTGAAGCCGCAAGCACATAACCCAGCCCCAATTGATCCTGCAACGCCTGCAGTCTATCTTCACCATCTCTGAGCGCGACAACACCCGCTTGCTGTATAAAACCAGGCGGGCAAGCGATATTAAACTCCGTCAGCATCGCAAGGACGCTCTCTAGCTGAGCAGGTGCAATGAGCCAACCCAGCCGCCACCCGGTCATCGACCACGCCTTCGAAAAACTGTTTATGGAAATAAACAGGTCATCAGGGTTTGTAATAGACAAAAATGAGGGTGCCGCGGAACCATTGGCATACAGTCTCGAATACACATCGTCCGAGACGATCCAAATCCCATACTTGCGACAATGCGTCAAAAGCGTCGACTGCTCCTCAATCGACATCACCCAGCCAGTTGGATTATTCGGAGAATTCAATACTACAGCTTGGGTCTCAGGCGTCAGGGCGCTTAGCAACTGACTCATATCAAGATGCCAGTGACCATCTTTTACCTCAAGTGTTTCCGTAACTATGTTCGCTCCGGAGATTTCGAACGTCTGGGAAATGTTAGGCCAGCCTGGTTCGAGCACCACAACTCTGTCGCCCGGTGAAATGATCGCTTGAGCAACAAGCGCCAACCCCTGAGTCCCCGAAGCGGTGACCGTGACGTTTGACACATCAATTGATGCGTTGTAGATGCGATTGGTATAGCTAACAACCTCTTCTCTCAGGACCATTTTTCCACTGTTTGGTTGATAGAAATGGTCACCCGCTTCGAGAGATGCTACCGCACTAGAAACGATGTTCTCAGCACTCGGCCATGCTCCCTCGCCGAACCAAAGAGGAATAACATTGGGTTGGTCAAAACCCAGCTCAGCGATCTCCCGGATTTTGCTGACCGAGAGTGCTCCGGATCTGGCGCTAAGGTGGTTATCAAATTCTCTATTCATCTTTATCGGTATCTACTTTTAAGAGACTTCTTACGTGAGTTGTCAACGCCAGCTTGCAGTATAAATCATGCCCTGAACTGATACCCACACTGCTGGATATTTTTACATACGAAAAATGCCATTAAGAACCCGCGTGTTACAGAATACGCAACAAGCAGCCTAGCCTTGAGTGTTGAATAGGTCGACTACCACCGATAAGCGGTCGAAAAGCATCACATATCAGTGTTGATGCAGGCATTTTCCAACCATCGTTGCGAGGGATTATCGCCCACACATTGCCCGGACAAACATTTGGTTCTATCATTCAACTAAGTTGCAAAACAATCGCCCGCAACATCAGATCGCCAACAATGAATTCTGCTGCTAGGCGAAAATACTGTGAGGAAACAGCATGACAACAATCAACACTGGCACGGAAGAACTGCTTTGTACGATAGACCAGCGGGTGGCTGTAATTACGCTTAACAAACCACACAAGAAGAATGCGCTGGGAGATATACTGACGCCGGCGCTCAGACAAACATTGCTCGAATTGGAGGACCATCATGAAGTCGGCTGTATTATGCTAACCGGCGCTGGTGATGCTTTCTGTTCGGGAGGAGATGTCAGTGGCATGGGTCCAGACGCCAGCAATGGGCAGCCAATGACGAAAGAGGAACGTATTGAAAAACTGACAAACGCACAGAAGACTCTGACGCAGCGTTTGCATGAACACCCTAAGATAACCGTCGCTGCCTTACCCGGGGCTGCCGCTGGCGCCGGACTTTCAATCGCACTTGCCTGTGACTTAAGGGTGGCTTCCGAGAATGCGTTTTTAACAACAGCATTCTCGAGAATAGGTTTATCCGGGGATTATGGCTCAAGCTGGTTTTTGACAAGGCTTATAGGCTTAGCCCAGGCAAAAGAATTATTTTATCTCTCCGAGAGAATCAATGCTGAAGAAGCGAAGTCAATGGGGCTAGTAAATCAGGTTTTTCCTCAAGCATCATTTCGTGAACAGGCGCTTGCTTACGCAACAAAATTAGCCAACGGTCCAACACAGGCGCTAAGTCGAATGAAAAAAAATCTTCACTTGGGACTCGAACAAGGTCTAGCAGAAAGTCTTGTACTGGAAGCAACCCATCTTGTTGAATCCATGGGTACTGACGAATCGAAAGAAGCTATTTCCGCATTTATGGAGAAGCGCGCACCGAAATTCCACTAATTCTTTCAGACTGTTTTTTCTATACTAGGCCGGAAATGGGAATGGCTGCACCGTGAATCGCCGATGACTCCGAAGAACACAGGAAGCCTACTAACGCAGCAATTTCTTCAGGTTTCACCCACGTATCAAAATCAGCATCAGGCATATCACTGCGATTTCTAGGCGTATCAATCAAGCTCGGCATCACACAATTTACATTGATTTTCTTTTCTCTTAATTCCAGCGCCATACTTTCGGTAAGTCGAGTCACCGCTGCCTTGGAAGCTGTGTAAACCCCCATGTTTGCTGCCCCGGCCTCACCAGCCTTCGCTGAAACATTCACTATTTTGCCACCCTGAGCAAGCATCCCAGGCACTGCAGCGCCCGCCATGTTCAGGATTGAGCGCACGTTCAGCTCAAACAAAAAATCCCAGGTTGCATCATCTGTTTCGTGTACAGGGTCACCCATTAGAAATCCGCCGGCAATGTTACAGAGGATGTTGATCTCGCCAAACTGCCTCAGGACTTTACCAACGGCTTCCGCACTACCTTCCCTGCTAGTCAGGTCACACGCAATATAACAATGATTCTGCGCCGGGTCTGGGTAGGCGCCGGCAAGCACCTCGTCGGAAATATCAAGTACTGCGACCTTAGCTCCACGATCTGAAAACCAGCCGACAACGCCCTGACCAAGCACTCCAGCACCACCCGTCACAACGACAGTTCTATTTTCGAATTTGTTACTTTCGCGCATTAACCATATTCCTTTAACTATATTCCTCTGCCAATGTTTCTCTTACAAGGCTCTTCTAACAACGCTCTTCTAACAATGTCCATCGATCAAACAAGGCAGCGCGAGATAATTAGCCGGTGCCAAAAATAGCTTTCAATAGATAGAAAAAAATGACTGCGAGTACAGCGCCAACAGGCAGGGTCACCACCCATGATACAAATATCGTCGCGACAACCCTGAGATTAAGTGCCGAGATGCCACGCGCTAGGCCTACACCGAGCACACCACCTACCAGTGTGTGGGTTGTTGAAACGGGCAGACTATAGCCGGAAGAGATGACCACTGTAGTCGCCGCTGCCAATTCCGCCGCAAAACCGCTACTCGGCGTTAGCTCGGTAATATGCGTACCAATTGTTTTCATCACTCTGTAGCCATACATTGCGAGACCAGTGACAATGCCCACACCTCCCAAAAGCAATATCCAATTGGGCGTCGCAGACTTTTGACCCACCATGCCGCCACTCTCGATGATACCGTTCACCGCAGCCAACGGACCTATCGCATTAGCCACGTCGTTTGAACCGTGTGCGAACGCCATCGCACAAGCGGTAAACAGCATCAGTACGCCAAATACCTTCTCAACACTAATTAAGTCGTGCTGTTCGGAGCGAATAACTCTCTTCACACGAGAGAGAACAACGACACCAATGACAGTAATCACAGCGGCGACGCCGACGGCATAAAACATAGATTCTTCAATACTTAGATCAAGGCCGACATGCTTCAATCCTTTTAGCAACGTTACCATGCCAACCACATAACCCATCAAAAACATGTAGATGGGCACGTATCGTTTCGCGGCCATAAACGGATCGTCAGCAGAAAAGATGAATCGCTTAACGCTCATGTATACAACAAAAGATAAGGTGCCGGCCATAACAGGAGAGACCACCCAACTCGATACAATACTGCCGACCGCTTTCCACTGAACTGCGTCTACGCCAATGCCGACTGCTGCAAACCCGACAATGGCGCCGACGATGCTGTGCGTGGTAGATACCGGCCAGCCAAAGGCTGAAGCGATCAGCAGCCAGGTACCTGCAGCTAGAAGCGCTGCCATCATACCGTAGACCAGTAATTCGGGGCTTCCAGCCATAATACCCGGATCGAGAATACCTTTACGTATCGTAGAAGTGACTTCTCCGCCAGCGAGATAGGCTCCTGCAAACTCAAAAACCATCGCAATAATGATCGCTTGTTTTATGGTAATCGCCTTGGCTCCTACCGAGGTCCCCATAGCGTTGGCAACATCGTTAGCGCCCACACCCCAAGCCATAAAGACGCCAAACGCGATGGCAAGGATTAGCAGGATAGTGCCGTAGTTTGATATTACTTCCATTGATAAAACTCTTGTTCGTTTACTATCTGGAGATGATATACATCATTCTGTTGCCCACCGTCTGAGAGTGATCAGCTACGTCTCCTATCCACTCGATGACCCGGTAGAGAAACATCACCTCTACTGGGTACAGATCCTTTTCAATTTCAAACAACTGGCTTCTCACTCTCACCTGCAGTCGGTCATTCTCATGCTCCGCTTGGTCAAGTTCAGAAATCAGATGATGAATCAGGTCCACTTCCTTGCCACTGAATCCTGTTTCGAACAACTCATCAAGCTCGTCTAAAGCTTTCAGGGCGAAGCCGCAGGTGATTTTTGATTTATCGATAAATTCGAGCAGCACATCGCCCATTTGTTTTGGAAAGCTCATCTTTCGTCCCATGACCAAACCAGCAATATCCTTTACCCGATTGGGTATTCGGTCTTGCATTTGCAATAACTCTAGCAAGTCAGATCGTGAAACTGGCATAAACAAACTTCGAGGAAGGTTCAGCCGAATATGACTCTTCAGATCATCAGCTTTGGATTCGAGTTCCAGAATAAGATCATAGAGACGCTCAGCTTCCTCCCAATCTCCGCTATTAACCGCTTCAAAATATGGCCCAAGCTTACCCACAGTCTCATAAGCAACATTCATGTGCTTTTGGATTGGAGTTATCGGCGAACGACCAAACAATTGATTGAAAAGGGGATTGCCAACCATAAAAAATTCACCTTGTTTTTTGCGCATTATAGTGACAGATTTCATAGAAGTAACGCCCAATAATCGATATTCGCCGAAAATTTTCTGAACTGAAATGACGGATTCTAGTACCGCAAAAAATCAGGCAATCGGGGGCATCCTGTGGTATAACTCGCCGTCTGATGAAAACACCCAATACCCCTACTGAAACCATAGCTCCTGAAGCTGTGGCGCTGGATAGAAAAGAACGGATGCTCGATGGTTTTGCTATCTTGCTCTCGGGCACCTGCATGCTCCATTGTTTGGCCCTTCCGCTGCTAGTGACGGTGTTCCCGATTGTTCAGGGCAGTCTGCTGGAAGAACAGTATTTCCATCTCATCATGCTCGTACTGATACTACCGACAAGTTTGATTGCCCTCACTGTCGGATGCCGCAAACACAAAGACAGATGGACTATCGCGCTCGGCGCTGTTGGTCTTACTGTGCTGACGATCACGGCGCTGTTTGGTCACGATTTACTAGGCACATTTGGAGAGCGAGTCACGACCAGTATTGGGGGCGTCGTGCTCGCTGTCGCACACATCAGAAATTATCTTTCTTGTCGCCGGGTTGATTGCCAGCACGAGCCGTCGGATGCTGAAGACTAGGTGCCACAACACTTACTGCGGATCTAACCACTAGCAAACTCAGCATCGCTTATAAACCTCGACGAAACGCCAACAGCGACTCATAGAGTCCAATGAGTATTGATACTGTCGGACCTGCGACCCGAATTTTAGTGTCAAAAACAATCTTGGATTGATCCGGCTCAATGTGATCACTCAAACAGACATGAGCCACGTTCTCAAAGGCGTAATGGCCTCGAATGCGCGTATGCCAAGTTAACTTGTAGCTCTCACTGTTCAGCACATCTGATAACCTAATCTCGTAAATTTCCGAGACTTCATCTGTATTGGCCTGAATAAAAGCCGGAGGCTCAATTAATCCGACAACCGGTTTTATCAGGTAACCGGCCTGTGTGTAATAATCCCCTAGGCTACCCAGCACCTCTACGCATTCGGCATCGAGGTGAATTTCTTCTTCTGATTCTCGCAACGCCGCCTCGACCGCATCAGTATCTGCGTCATCAACAGTGCCCCCCGGGAAGCACAAATGCCCACCGAAGCGGATGTGAGATTGTCGTTTAGTAATTAAAACTGTTGCCTCATCACCTCTTACAACCAAGGGGAGGAGAACTGCCGAGGGTCTGGCATTACGTTTGATATCTTCGCTGACGGGTAACTCGGCATGGGGATTACGAATTTCCCGGCTCGCTTCCGGCGCGTTCAGAAATTTTCGTAAAAGCGGTATAACCTCGGTGAGCTCATCAGCATCTTTGAGTCGGGGTAGCGGTACCTCCTTGGCGGGCCCTCGCTTTGGGTCACTTGTCGTCACTAGCGATCACAAAGCCTGTTTGAGCTCACGATACCCAATAAGATGGATGCCAGCATCGAGGATGTATTGTTTCAGCGCAGGGTCTCTCCAAGCCTCATAGTCGGCATGTCGGGATTCAGGCCTCTCTTTGTCTATCGCCACGAGTTCTTCACTCATTTTTGCCGGATGAAACAGCAAGTGATTAAGTCCCGGACCGACCTTATCGATTATTTCCCGATAAAACGCTTTCTTGTCTGTCAAAGGTCTTAGTGTGTCTATGTATATTTCATCCAGGGTGGGTACTCTGTTGGTATCGATTTTTTCCAGCACTTCGGCATAACCATCAGCGATATCGCTCTTATCAATCATGGCCAAACGCTCACGGGTTATGTTGGGCAGGAATGCCGGCACCCCAAATTCATTCGCCAGTGATAGGTAGGCTGGCAAGAATTTAGGATGTACAACGCTACCCATGTGCGTATCAATATGTGTAATTTCCAGACCGGCATCCAATGCCATTTGAATCTGAGCGCGCATCTCCTGCTCTGCTGCGGCAACGGTAACATGCCTAACGGCATCTTCTCTTGTTCGCCAGAGATAACCCTGCTCATCAAGTAAACCCGAAGAAAGATCTCTGGAGCTTACCGCGGGCCAACGAAAGGTTGGATATTCACAGGTCAGTGTGAGGTGAACACCCACATCGTACAATGGATTGGCGCGGCAGATCTCCGCAGCTTCCTGAAACCACGGACCCGCTGTGACAATCGAACCACAAGAGGCGGCGCCAACATCCAGACATTCGAATGAAGCAACGTTCGCAGCGTGCGAAAAGCCGATATCATCGATATGGGTAATCAGCACTTTATCGCCAGCGTCGTATCCCATCTTTTTCAGAAACTCATTCATGATTTGGTTTCCTGTCCTTCAAGTTTTCCGGTCATCACAACACGTCCGAATTCAGGCGTTTCGCAAATTTGCACACATCAATAGAAATTTAACGCAGCGAAAACACGCCTTCCCCATCCACTAACGCCAGGCGACCACAGAATTCCACTTCAGTCATTTCTTTCATCAAATCCTTATCCTGAGTATTCGCAAATGTACGAGAACCGTCAGGCAATAAACACGCCGCATGCCCCATCAGTGGGCCCTCGGGACCAAACATGACTGTATACGACTCTATTTCTACATCCCCACGATGTTCCACCACACTCGCCCTAAACGGTGTCTGATCAACTTCGTCCTGAACATTCGCGTATTTGAAATCAACAGTCGGCTCGACCCCTGAGTAGATGCCAAATGCATGCTTCGTCAGATATCCCCCATTAGCGGTAATCATACCCTTAGATTCAGGATCTTCTCGGATTAGCTCTACCATTCTTGCGATGCTGTGCATGACATAATTGTTGAGGGGACCACCACCGAAGGTCAAACCTCCCGTGATTGTCAGTGGTTTGCTCTCATCTAATCCGAGTTCCTTCGCAGCTACCTGAACAGCGGAGGGAAAACAGCTATAAACGTCGATATGATCAAGGTCAGATACCGCCAAATCAATTAACTCCAGCGCCCGGGAACCGGCAATACGGATCGCTGGGGAACTGTGAAGATTGTCTCTGTTCGATACCATGTAATGGTCGTGAGCGTCGGTCCCCGCCAGAGGATAAACCCACTGTGATTCTGGTATACCAAGCGATCTCGCTTTTTCGACAGAGCACATGATTAACGCAGCACTCATATCTACGGCACTGTTAGAGTTCATCAATTTAGGATATGGAAAACTGATCATCCTGTTTGAGGCCGCCGCCGTGCGAATGGTTTCCGCATCTACCTGATCTTTAATCCAGGCGTGAGGATTAGACGCAGCTACTTTACTAAAGCCCGCCCACAATTCTGAAATTCTGAGCTGATGCTCTTCGATCGACTCCTTTCGCTGATACCGAATGGCATTTTCAAACATAGGATAGATTTGTATGGGCTGGCGAATTCCACGAGCCATTTCGGCTTCACCAGCCATTTTGACATCTTCACCGATCATTCTCGTGTATTCACCAGATGTCTCAGTGAGTGGCAGATCAATACCTGCTTTTCTAGCCTTCGCAATACTATTGCCGTACTCCGCACCTGTGATCGCGATCAGTGACCGCGTGCCTTCAAGAATATCCAATGCGGATTGATTCACGACAGATTGCACCATATTGCCACCGAACGGCGTACCTACTAATTCAACGTTACTCAGGTTAAGTTTTTCCGCAACGTAACCCGCGGGGTTTTTATACCGCCAGACGCCCCTGATCACCCTAACCGACTCTATATCCTTAATTAACGCCCCGTTACCTGCATCCTCCGCCGCTGCTTGCACGGCTTCAACCATCGAATCTATGGGCTCTTTAGCTTGATAGGGGTCCGATAGTCTCTGCTCAAGCTGGGAGATTCCAATAATTACCGGAGTCTTCGGGTTTGTCATTTGTAGATTTCCTTCTGAAAATTATCATCTACGGCCGAAAACAGTTTCTTGCAGGCAAATGGGTAACGCGAGCGGCCCAAATCACCGGCGGTTTCAGGCCAGTAAAATCGGACATTGTGCCACATGTATCAGGTCAAGATAAAATGGCATTGGGCATCGGGTCAGCAAAGAAGCGCCCCCCGCCAATATTGTTTTCTTTCGCATACCAAGCCGTCGATACGAATATGAGAATGTTGCTTACAATTGACGAAAGAGTACACTTTGTTTCCCACAACCCTGACCTCAGGAAAGAACTTAGATTGAAAATTGCAGTAACAGCCTGGATGTCAGGCACAAAAGGCCTTGCAAGCGAACTTGCAAAGCAGGGTGAAATAGCAGAGCAAATGGGCTTCCATTCTTTTTGGTTACCCGAAAATCATTTTGGTGATCACCGATCACTGCCTGCGCCCTTGATGCTTCTGAGCGCCGTCGCCGCTACCACGAGTAGAATAGGACTGGGCTCCACCTCGTATCTGTTACCCATCAGAAACCCAATTCTCGCTGCTGAGGAAGTAGCCGTACTTGACCGTCTGTCCGGCGGACGGGTGATCCTCGGTGTCGGTCGCGGTGTGCAACCCGCCATGTTTGATGTGTTTGATATTCCGGTGAAAGAAAAGCGATTAAGATTCAAGAAGAATCTCGACATCATGATCGATGCTTGGCGCGGTAAACCCATTATTCCAGCAGAGGGAAATCAGGAAAGCATTTGCCTGGCTCCCCTCCCTGTACAAACACCTCACCCACCGATTTGGGTGGCAGCTTTTGGACCTCTAGCACTAAAACAAGCCGGCACACTTGGTTTGCCCTACCTCGCTTCACCGGTAGAAACCCTTACGACGTTAACTGAAAATTATCAAACACATAGAGAACACGCAAAAAACGCGGGAGTCACCGATATTAGCGCAACCCCAGTTATGCGCACCTTATTTGTCAGTAACAATAAAACCCAAGTGAAAGAAGTAAAAGCTGCACTCGAGGGCGGCATGGGCCATGCAATGCGTCCTGAAAGCGCAACGGTCGATGACTGGACCATCGTTGGAGAGCCAAGCTATGTTAGAGAAAAGATTCTGGAATACGAGAACAAAACCGGCATGACTCACCTGATCGTAAGGGGGCAAATCCCCGGGATCTCCAATGAAGCCCAGTTGGTTAACTTCGAGCAGTTACTCGCGCTATTTTAGTTGGTTCGCAGGAAAAGCCAGGCGTGGTAAAGCGGTCTCAGATCTTGAGTTCAATGTTTTGATAACGAGTATGAATTTCTAGTCGATTATTTTAAGCATCTGACCCACTTCCGGTTGTCCCTTCGGATAGAGCCCGTTGATGACCCGCAACTTATCGAGTGCATAGTTGGTAATAGGTGACGCCGCGGCGAGTTGCTCCATCGTCATGCCTTCTTCAACCGTAATAACCTCGAGTTTTGGCTTAACCGCTTTCTTTCTATCCTCTGCATTCATTTTGTCAAAACTGAAAATCGTCGCGATAAAGTCTCTGTCTGCTGCGATTTTATGCAGATCCTGAGCGCCAGCACCTGTCAGAATATAAGCAACTCGACGGCGCTCATTAAATATGGCGGCAACTCGAGCTGGGCGACGACCAAAGGGGGTTTCTGCGCGATCAGCAATACCAAGGTAAGCTGGTAATCCGCCAATCGTCAAGTCCTTGCCCTCACGAATTTCCATCCCCATCGTCTCGAAAAAATCACGCCCTCCTACCTTTTTAGCCAGTCTTGCCGTTGAGAATGCAAGGACAGCATCGGATACTGCAGATACCGCTTGAACACCTCTTGCACCAGATTCTATTCGCCAACCCTGCGGAAACCGCAATTTTATTCCGAGGTTTTTATGGTAAAAGACGTTTTTTCTAACAACACCTATCTGCTTTGTTGGTCCGTATCTGAGACCATCCAGTTTTGTAAGAAAGTCGTCTTTCTCGATGGACTGTTCGTAATCAGTCAACAAGACACTGGATTCCATTATTGCCCGCTTATAGCGAGTGTCCTGATCTGGATGTGTTGACAGGAAACCATGATAAACCTGTGGTGTTCTCTTCTCTATCCGGGCATGGGCAATTTCAATTCGGTCCTTGTCTTTCAAAATCTCTATTGTATTGAGCATCGCATCCGGGGAATAGCCTGCTTTCGCCATATATCTGGAACCCACTGCATCTGCTTCAAGTTCAAATTCCCGACTGTAGCCCTTGAGCAGAACACCACCTAATATGCCGCCCAGATCATATACCCCAGCGGTACCCGTCACAGCCGATGCAATTTGAGCAGCAAGATCAAGAAGCTTTGCCTTGGACTGATTGCGGAGCCCATGTTTTTCGGTCACGTGCGCGACCTCGTGACCCAAAATTGCAGCCAGCTCTGACTCAGTGTTCACATGCGTAAGCATGCCCCTTGTGACATAAACATAGCCTCCCGGCAATGCAAACGCGTTGATGATCTCATCGTCAAGTAATGTAAAGTGGTACTCAAGGTTTGGCCGGCTACTTTGAGCAGCAACGCGTTGTCCTACCATTGATACATAATCTTGCAAATCCTTGTCTCTGTAGATGCCATACTGCGCAATAATTTTTTGATGCTCTTTCGCGCCTAGCTTGATCTCGTTTTCCTCGGACATACTCAAGGCTTTGAGCGGCGTAATAGTGAAAACGATCAACAACATTACATTTAGCAAGGATATTGACCGAAGCCTTGAGAAAAGACGCGCAAGTGGCCGGCCAGAACGAGGTAAAACCTCATTGATCAATTGTTGCCGCAGTTCATTCATCGTCACTATCCCCAAACCCAAATTGTGAGCGCACTGGTTATTTTTCCGCAAAACGCTAATTCAACTTCATAAAATAAAAAATTACCAGAACACCGAACTCTATGAGACCACAAAAATTGAAATTTGCTCCCTCATAATTTCTTCAATCGCCAAATCAAGGCTAATAAATTACCAAACTACGATTTACAGATTCTCAAAGCTGGTTAATAATGAAGTGTCCAATGTAGCCGGATTCGGATATGTCCCCCACTTCTCGCTTCGTAAACTCTGTCATACTGTCGGCCGGTTTTATTTGCGCTTCTCAATTGTACGGTGAGCAGCAAGATCTTGTTCCATACGCCCAAGAACAACAAGGAAATTACGAGCTCGCCATCGAAGGCTATTTGAGCCTGATAGATGAACTAGAAGCGACTGATGGTCTTTTTTCACCCGAACTTATCGACCCATTGCTGGGCTTGGCCCGCAGCCACTTCGCTTTGAAGGATCTTGAAGCGGCGGAGGACTCTGCTGCCAGAGCTCAACATGTTCAGCATAGAAACGAGGGCGTGCTTTCCCTGGACCAGTTGGCAGCGGTGGATATCAAAACAAAAATACATCTTCTCAATGGCGTACCAACGCGAGCGGACAAGCAGCAACGATTTGCTTTTTATCTAGCCGAGAGAAATTATGGGGCTGATTCACTAGATGCATTGCCCGCCAAGTATAAACTTGTTGACTGGTACACCGCGACCGGTCAGTACTTTAAGGCGCAACGCTTACTTTCCGAAACCATAAAATCATTTAGTGAAACAGAAAAACACGCACTCGTGATTCTCCCTGCGTTGTTACGGTCTGCTCGGCTAAGGCGACTTAGAGGTATTGCCGGTCAACACAAACACCTTGAACGCGCCCTTGCTATTGTCACTGACAACCCGGACATTCCCCGTGAGCGACAGCTAGAGGTTTTTCTAGCGCTAGCGGACGCATATTTGGTCAGCAACAGGTTTACCGATGCCAAAAAATTCTATCAACGCACCTGGGACGACATGGACCTAACGGATAGATACGAACAGTTTTCAGAACCAAAGGAGCTGGCATTATCCAACGCGCTCAACGAAAGCAAATCTAATGGTTTTTCAGCCTCTAATGCTAGCAATATAAGACGGCTTCGCCCGACATCCAGAGAGTACCGCAGCTTAGAGCAACTTTATGAGGAACAAGACTCTGACCAGCAAAAGCTCGTGCTGCCGTTTCAACAAGACGATTATTCTGTTCTGTTCAACCAAAACTCCACAGATCCAACCGCATCGAAAACCTTCAAAGTCGTTGGCGAGCCGTTTAGGTTTGTTCGGAAACAATTGGTTGACTTACTGCCATCAAAGCTTAAGTCTGACGAAGGGCTTGCAACGATAGCTATCACAATGTCTTTTAGCGTTAGTGCAGAGGGTAAGACAGGCAACATTAAGGCATCAAGCGAACAAGCCTCAGGACGCCTGTTGCGTACCATGCGTAAAATACTCGCCAAGACCAGATTCAGGCCCAGACTGGTCGAGGGCAAGCCAGCGGCGACTGACAACGTAAAACTGACCCAAACTTTCCAGACACCATCGGTGTAACTTATGACTTCACGACTTATTATCGGTCTAATCGTTTCTGTCCTGATCGGCAGCGTAAGTTCCACGGTTAGCGCGGCAAGTGATCCAACTAACTTCCTGTTTAGAAAACTCTCATTTTCTTTCGAGGAAAACGATCAACTTTTCAGAAAAACAATCGACGAAGTTGATGCCCTTGAATTTGAAGAGGCAGGCGCAAATAGCAATTCCCTAGTCGCCAACGTAGAGGCTGATAATCGTATAGATGGGTTAACCTTTGCGCGAGTGCTCGCAAATGCGGCGATAATTTACGCGCAATTAGAACAACCCAAAAGTGCGCTTGAATTAATCAACAGGTCGGTATCCCTTGTCGAGGAAGAGTCCGTTTTTCACGAAGATATTTACCCATTAATGATGGTCAAGGCGCAGATACTGATCAAACAGGGCGAATTGGCAGAGGCGATAGACCAGCTACGACGTGCTCAGCACATTACTCACCGGTACGGTGGTGTTTATAGCGAGCAACAGGCTGGTGCTGTGGACCATATTGCCAACATCAACACGACAATGAGAAATCATCTTGAAGCTGACAGGCAACAACTATTTAATCTCAGGATAAGTGAAAATGTCTTGGGTGCAGACAGTATCGAGCTGGTGCCGCGCCTTGAAAAAATTGGCGCTTATTTCCGTAGCCGCGGCGTATCACTGCCTTATGCTAGTGACGCCACTTTTTCAGAAACACCCTCACTCGACCGAAAGGATCGGGCAGATATCTTTTCCCAAGCGATAAGACACTACAATCGTGCATTATCGATTCAGGAAAGCGCCTATGGCCCCAGCGATATCAGACTCATCAACACGCTAAGATCACTTGCTAAAACAAGAATGGCTCAAATTTCCGGGCGTCGATATGCCGAAGATATCCTAGAACGCGTCGTCAAAATAATTTCGTCAAACCCAGTGGCCGACATTCCCGAACATGCTGTATCGTTAATAAATTTAGGTGACACTTACACGATTAACGGCAATCGCAACGCTAGCGAGACCTACTTGAAAGCCTGGGATTTACTCTCACAAACCCCCGAGTTAACAAATCTGCGAGAGAGCATTTTCAGTTCCGTAACTCGCATATCTCCAACAATCCCACCCTATAACACTATTGCGCGTAGACCGAGCAAGACGCAGGAAGGAGAAGAGATTTTCATCAAGGCGACTTTTTCAGTGCGCCCGAATGGTCGCGTTTCCGACATCAACTTAATCGAAGGTAATGCACCCGTCGATCAGAAAAAGCTGATTCGCCTTTGGCTCAGAACTTCAAAGTTTCGCCCTCGAATTGAAGAAAGAGAGTTCGTACTCACCGAGGGATTGACTACTTACCAGACTTTCCAAGTACTCGAAAAAGAACCCGTTGATAACCCAGAGGAACCTTCCCCCTCGCCCGCTACTTTGCCTGAAAACGTCGACGACACTGAAACTACTTAAATCTCGTCTTCCGTCACTGGGCTTCCTTGAAGAAACTCACGCAACTGATTTGCCAGCGCTTTGCACGCAGCGTTGCCGGGTCGGGCAATAATAGGAATCGGTAAAATAACCCCCGCGAGGTAGGACGTACCGTTTGCATCTGCACTTATTTGACCCGAAGTTGTCATGTTCTCCACGTCCCAAATCGACGCCTCGTAGGATGCGTCCTCTTCCCAGTAACTAACGCCGAAGCAGCCTCCTCCAAAACTAGACAATGTGCAACTGAAACTGCCTCCACTGTCGGTCGTAATTGTATCTCCCGAGATCCAGGCCAAATATCGAACCTCTGTTTCGATAATCCGTTTCTGCACACCAGGTCGGGCAAACAGCTTTGCGAGATCTTTAGATGAAGTCGGTGCTGTTCTTGGCTCGAACCACGGATATAACTGATCTTTGAATTCTTTTTGCGTGACTAATCTGAGCGGGCGTTCGCCCTTGGCCAAAGCTGACGCAACGCAATCTGTAAAACTCGTTTCAGTTTCCCGATCACTGTAGCTGGCGCGGCCTAGCAGCACGATGGCTTCTTGGTCGCTCATCCCGGTAGAAGCTTCTCGCCGCTCCTCAACCCGGGTAGACGCACACCCGGTTAAGATAAGACCTATTGATACTGCTGCGACTAGTTTGATCATTCTTTGCTTACGTCCTCGAGCCAACTCTGGACCACTGGCTGCGACGTCATCTCAATTGCTATTCTCGCGCCACCGTCCCGAATTGCCAACACCGTTGCTTCACCCAAGGACTCAGTTGTCCCAAATAAAGTCCGTTCGCTCTTACCGTACCCGACGATGGTCCACTCGCCCAGTTTTTCGTTCTGATTGTTGTAAAGACTCATTCGATAGTGAATCGAAGCCGAATAAAACTTGAGACCAGATACATTAGGTGTCAAGAAACCATACTTTACAATTTCCGGCACTAGCACGCCGTCTAATCCCGCTAGATTCTCTCCTGCTAATGGCGGTTCATTGAGCTCCGTTACATCAACAAACACCGCGGTCATCAAATTTCGGAAAAAAAGTAGATTCTGGGCTCCCATATCTACTTTCCAATTGCCTTCCTGCCTTATGCTCTCTTCGTGCCGAAACTGCTTAAAATCATCTGAGTAATGAATGCCAACATTCACCGGAATTTTTGCTACGAGGGGTGTTGGTATCGTCCCTTCGACAGTCACACTAGTGGTACAGCCACCCATAGCTAAGACGCATACAACTATCAAACTAAAGCTGCGATATCTGGTCAAATCCCTTTACCTCCGATAAACATTCGTTCTAGCCCGTTCGGTTTTGCTTTTTATCCTGGAGCATTGATTCAATCCTACCCTAAAAAGCACCGGAACGGCGACCAAGAACAATTTAACCACCCAAAATACACACGACTAATAATACTAGCGATTGAACATTCAAATTCCCACCACAAAAGCGGACCGCTGAGATTAAACAATTAAACTCTCTCAATGTGCGCTTTTGCAGTACAAATTTGCTCATCGATTGAACGATCCACGTTGAATTCAGGTCGTATATAGATACCATGCAGGTTGAGGTCATCATATTCAGTTACAATTCAGGCTGATAGGCGCACAGTATCCCTTACCTGGACGCTGTGAGATTTGCACCCACACACCCGGCTAGTACTCTACATGAGGGCAAACTGAGCTATGAACAAACGACAGTTGATTTATCGAACGACACTGGCTGTTACCGTTGGTATCGTACTGGCTAGCTGCCGCGCTACCGTTCCCTACTTACCGCCTCCATCGGGGAGCTCTATTCCGGGATTACCAAGCGGAACACCTGGCGGATCCCAAGGCGGCTCTCCAAGCAGCAGTCCCAGTGGATCGCCCAGCAGTTCGCCAAGCGGAAATCCCGGCGGTAGCCCCAGTGGCGGAATGCCCGGAGGAGGCATGCCCAGCGGCGGCCAGAGTGGAAGCCAGAGTGGCGGTCAGAGTGGAAGCCAGAGTGGCGGCCAGAGCGGCAGCCAGGGCGGAGATAGCGGTAACCAAGGGGGAGACTCAAATTCAGACGGCATGCCTGATTTTCCAACTTTGCCGGATTTCGCCAAAAAAAGAGGTGACGGCGAAGGAGGAGACGGAGCGAGTGGCGAGAGTGGTGACGATGGCGGGGCCGCCGAAAGAGAGCAATCTGGCGGCGACCTGAAAGATGCCGGTGATTCAATCGCCAAAACAGGAGACATGCTGAGCGACGCAGCCAGCGGCGGTGTTAGCGGCGCTGCCAGTGCTGGGGGCTCGGAAATGGAGGGGGCCTCTGGGGAAGGAACCGGGGAAGGCGTTGATCTTCTGGGAGACGAGATTAGGGCAGCTCAAGACGCCCTTAAAGAGGCTGGCATAGCGCTACAAGAAGCTGGGCAAGCAATACAAACAGCCACGACTGAGGAGGAACTTGAACGCGCCGAAGACTTACTTTCAGACGCTCGAGTTGCAGTCATCATCGCAGAGGGTGATCTAATAGGCGCAAAAGAGGCAGTGCTAGGAAACGGCGGAGAAATGACACCGGAACTCGAAGCGGTGTTCGAAAGCGCAGAAAATTCGCTAGGTAAAGCAACCGGCGTGCTCGCAGAGGCATCGACAGTTGTCCTCACGACCAGGCAAGCTGGGTTGCCCGGGCTCGCTACTGACCAAGCATCGTCCGGACGCCTTGGCGATCTCGAAGATGATCTTGACGATTCACTTGGTGTATTTGACGGTAAAATCGGTGATGCCCGCAGCACGGTCTTAAACGGTGCACCCCCAACAACTTCTGGTCTACCTGCCCAAAGCACCCGGCCTGGTGCATCAAATGGGCAGCAAGGCGGAGAAGAAGGTCGAAATCAAAGCGACGCACAAAGTGAAGGTCAACGCGGGTCAGCCAGTGCCGGCGCTCAAGTGGCCAGCGCCAAGAATGGTGGCGGCGGTAATGTGCCAGAAAATATCCCAGATGGACAAGACGATGACATTGTCGCGCAGCAACTCAGAGAGGCCGCGATGTCGGAATCCGACCCCGAACTGCAAGCGAAACTCTGGGAAGAGTATGCAAGGTACAAATCAGGAGGCTAAATGCCTGTTAAAGGCAGTGGCTGCTAAGTAGTATTGACCCGTCACACCATCTGAAGCGCTGGTGGGAGAAGATCATCATTCAACAGGAGCATGTGATGAAGTATTTGGCAAAAACCTCTCATAACGTTGTGAAGCTGTGCTTCTACTCGTTGACTGTTTTGATGGCTGTCATTGCAATTCCTGCCTGCTCCTCTACGGAGATTGTTCGGGCGAATTCAACACCACCAATGATTGCTAAAACTCAGCCGCCGATCGATCTCTACATGGATATTGGCATTATGCCCCTCGAGCCCGGTATTCCCGAAGGTGAAGAAGCACTCGAGAATTCACTGATCATTCCAGATGTCCGCCGTGCGGAAGCTCGCTATATCGCCTATCAATTAAAAGATACACTGGAATTGACTGGCAACTGGGGAGCCGTCCGAGTCATACCTCAATTCACCGAGGCTGTGGACATTCTGATTACCGGAAAAATTCTAGATTCGAACGGCGAGGAATTGAAGCTTCAAGTAACCGTCGCAGACTCTACAGGTCAAGTCTGGCTTTCCAGAACATTTACCGACACCGCTAGTAAATATTCCTATGAAGCGCCCAAAGAAGACCCATTCCAAGACATATACAATGACGTGGCCAATGCCATATTAATATACCGACAGAAGCTGGACGAACCAGAGCTCGCGAAAATCAAGCAGGTTTCTAATCTTCGATACGCGATCAGGCTATCGCCAGAGGCCTTTGGCGGATACCTGACAGAATCCAAAGGTAGTGTACAAATAGAACAATTACCTGCGAGCAACGACCAGATGCTCGTTCGGGTAAACAGAATCAAGGAACGTGAATATCTGTTTGTAGACACGCTCGATGACTACTACGGAAATTTCTTTCGCGACATGAAAGCCTCTTACCATGAGTGGCGGTATGCAACTTACGATGAAGCGGTCGCTGCTAAGCGACTAAAAAAGGAATCAATGAAGCGTTTGATCGGTGGTGCAGCTGTGGTTGCTGCCGGCGTAGCAGCAAGCGCAAGCAAACAAAGTAACACCTACGCAAGCCAAGCCGCGGGTCTAGGGGTTGTCGGAGGTGGTATCGGACTCATAAAATCAGGTCTGAGTCGCCGGCAACGAGCTGAGGTTCACGAAAATGCTCTGAAAGAAATTAGTGAGTCGCTGGGTGCTGAAATAACACCCTATGTGCTCGACATTGAAGGCCGCACGATCGAGCTCACCGGCACGGCCGATGTCCAGTACGAGGAATGGCGCGAAATACTCAAACAAATTTATATTGAAGAAACCGGTCTTCCAGCCCGGAAAGACCGTTAATACTGGCACATCTGATATTTATGACTCTGAAATTTAGCGAAGGTCAGGACTTCACCGACCACTACTCTCTTCTTCATAACATTGGCACAACCGCGCTTGATGGATCAGCTGCAAGCGAACTCTGTGAAACTTGGCTCGCGGTCAACACCCTGTCAAACGAACGGGTAACATTGAATATTTATGCAGCAGTTGATCAAGCTGCCGCTCTCGCAAGAAAGACCGAAGCCCTAACGAGCAGACTAAGCTTGATAAGAGGATTGGTTCATCCAAACATCGTTAGAACCTTGGAGGTGGGCGAAGAAAAAGGACACCTTTTTGTTACCACACCATTCAACAAAGGGGCATCGCCATTTGATGTTTCCCTTTCGCTTCCCGAACTGCAGCCTCAAATTGAACAGCTACTTGAGGCGCTTTCTTTTGTGCACGGGTTTGGTATTACACACGGGGAGTTAAATCCCGCGAGTATTCTTGTTAGCCCTGACAATCAAATCCTTATTACCAATTTTACACGAGCCCCACATAACCAAGACCTTAGCAACTCGGTCTATCTCAGCCCACAACTCCGCGATGGGCAAGCGCCAGATATCCCAGCTGACATCTACGCACTTGGTGCACTGCTTTACAAAATTATCGCCAATCAGGATTGGCGCGCTGACGGCACGTTTGCTGTCGATAAGCCGATAACAACAGACCTTAAACACTATCTTGAAGCGATGTTATCACCCGCGGCTCAAGACCGCCCAACAGACCTCGCCACGCTGCGGAGGTTGATCAACGAAAATAATGGTCAAGGCTCATCCGAAAGTCTTGAGAACATTACGCCCTCACTTTTCTCCAAGGCAACCAGCGACGACAGCTTCCAACAAAGTAGGCCTGACGCAATGACCGCAGATTCAGCGGAACAAGGCGGTGCGACAGGGACACAGTTTATCCCCGTCGCCGAGCACGCGACACCACGGGAACGCAGTGTCATGTCAGCGTCTTCAGCGTTCATGATATTCGCACTCATTGCCGTCCTCGGCGGGCTAGTGTTTTTTTATCTGCCAACTCTGGTGCCAACGCCGACAACTGCAGACACACGCGCGCAAACCCTTCCGACTGCTGAAGCTGTGACACCAGCAGCGCCAGAAAATTCTGTCGGCGAAGACGCGCTTGATGCTGAAACCTCTAACGACATTCCGCTGGCACCCATGGAAGCCGCGTTACTTGAGCGGCTAATTGTCGACGGAAAGGCAATTGCAACCGAACTTTTGCGCAAACAGCTTCAATTGGAAGACCTCGCTGTGGGTTCATGGGCAAGACAAGCGTATTCAGCCACTGTTGAACTGGGTCTAGCGGGGGATGAGTTTTACCGGCTTGAGAATTACCAAGCTGCGATGGACAACTACCAGCAAGCGATGAGGCAGCTCGACCAACTATTGGCTCAGGTAGACGAAATTCAAGCACTTAACCTCGAGAGAGGGGAAACGGCATTGCTCACTGGCGACGAAGCAGCAGCAAGGGAAGCGTACAAGATACTCAATGCCATTGATCCGGGCAATCCTGATGTTGAATTCGCGCTTATGCGCGCAGAGAATCTTGGCACAGTGCTGGTGATGATGAAAAGTGGTGAAGAATTCGAACAAAATCGGTCATTGGAAAAAGCATTAACAAAGTACCAAGCAGCCTTCGACCTTGACCCCGATTGGGCACCCGCTGCATCTGCCGTCGATAGAATAGAAGCCAGCATTGTTCAAAACCAGTTTAACGAGGCAATGTCCCGCGCCTTCACAGCACTAAGTGATGGTGACTATGAAGCCGCGCGAAAAGCCTTCGGTGAGGCAGGTGAAATTATTCCTGAGTCTTCAGAACCCGCCGATGGGCTACTGCAAATCGAAATCGCAAAAAAACAGACACAATTCGCCGAAATGAGACAAACGGCTGACGCTTTGGTCGCGCAGGAAAAATGGGGGCAGGCGTTACAATCCTATAAGGACGCCCTTGACCAAGACTCGACACTGGTGTTCGCCAAAAAGGGTTACCAGCTATCACTCAAACGGAACAATCTCGACCTTGCTCTAGAACGTTACATCAACTCTCCCGCGGTGATGGTGAAGGATTCCGAACTGACAAAAGCGAAAAAACTACTGGTACAGGCCGCACGCGAAAAAGACCGAGGTGCCAAGCTAAAACAACAAATCAAGGATTTGTCTCTCTACGTGTCGCTCGCAAGAATACCTGTCGAATTACAAATTCGCTCAGACAGCAAAACTGACATCACGGTATACCGAGTAGCAACCCTCGGTAAAATTTACCAAACAAGCATGGAACTTATTCCTGGCGCCTACACGATCGTCGGCACCAGAAAGGGGTACCGTGACGTTCACGAAAATCTTACGCTGCTCGGCGGTCGAGGAGCAGTGTCTGTTGATGTCAGCTGCACTGAAAAAATCTGATGGCAGACACTTCAGACAACAACACCGTTATTGAGGCAACGTCCTTTCAAAGAGCGGACGCTTCGACAAGCAAGCGTACTTTTGTACTCAGACCAATACCTATTCTGATCACATTGATATTTCTTACGCTGGGCTCTGCTGCTACGTTTCTTTTTAGCGCCAGAGCTGTCAGCTTTCAATTTATACCAGAGGCCAATAACTTCTCAATCACCAGCGGTTTATATTCCTACAAATTGGGAGAGCGATACCTAATGCTTTCCGGTGACTATGCATTCCATGCAGAATCCTCCGGGTACCACGACCTTGATAAATCGTTTAGCGTCGATGATCGGGCAGACCAAGTGATCAGTTTCGAATTCAGAAAGTTGCCGGGGATTTTGACGGTAAAAACGCTGAAAAATTCAAACTCCGAGCTGTTTGTTGACCAACAGTCAATGGGTTATCTGCCTCTCACCATCGAATCGATAGAACCGGGGGTACACGATATACACATCGAGTCAGAGAGATTCCAACCCTTTGATACTGAAATAATCATTGAAGGACGTAGAATCGAACAATCAGAGATCTTCGAATTGACTCCCGCTTGGGCAAACGTTTCTTTTACAACCGAACCCGCCGGCGCTGCAATCATGTCTGACGGTATTGAACTTGGCAAAACGCCAAGCACTGTTGAGCTGCTGCAGGGGACACGTGAACTAATCCTAAAGAAAAAGGGTTACAAATCTTGGGAAACCGTGCTCGAGATAGTCGCTAATAAAGATCAAAAAATTCCATTGAGAACGTTGATTCCGGCAGATGGGAAGGTCTCTGTTACTTCGGAGCCTCCTGGTGCAAACGTGACAATAGGAGGGAAATATTCCGGACAAACACCGCTTGATGTCACCTTACCCCCTGGTATTTCGTACCGTATTCTTTTGTCTCGTGCCGGTTTTGAGCAAACTTCACAAACTATCCTCGTCGAGCCTGATGAGGATATTTCGATCAATCGTCAACTGAAACCTATATTGGGCATTGTTTCAATCCAAGTTGAGCCAGAGGACGCAGAGCTGTTCATCAACGGAGAGTTACAGAGCAAAGCAACCCAAAGGCTGAGTCTGCCCGCTCGAACCCATCGCTTCGAGATTACCAAACCTGGCTACGCGACCCACACAGCCACCGTCACACCCAGACCGGGCTTCTCACAGCAACTGCTCATCAAGCTGCAAACCGACGACGAAGCGCAGATTGCAGCAATATCTCCTGAACTTACCAGTCCGGTCGGTCAAGCGTTGAAGCTGATCATACCCAGTAATTTGCTTATGGGCGCAAGTCGAAGAGAACCCGGACGGCGGTCGAATGAGATCGAAAAACAGGTCGAGTTAACAAAACCTTATTATATGAGCGTCAATGAAGTCACGAACAATCAATACCTACAATTCGATAGTCAACACGACTCAGGTGTACTCGGGCGTGCCTTACTGTCCCAAGATGACAGACCCGTTGTAAACCTGACTTGGGAGAAAGCGATAAGATTCTGCAATTGGATGAGCGAGCGACAGGGGTTACCGCCAGCCTATGAATATCGCGACGGCGCCTGGCGCGGCGTTGTGCCAATGACCACCGGTTATCGTTTGCCGACAGAAGCGGAATGGGTCTGGGCAGCGAGGTATGCCGCCGGCCCAAACCCTACCCGGTTCCCTTGGGGTGACAATATGCCGCCGGTAGAAGTTCACGCGAATTACGCCGACGAAGCAGCGGCGAATATGGTGCCGTACCATATCACAGGTTACAGTGACAATTTTCGGGGTCCAGCGCCTGTCGCTACTTTCAAGGAAAACGAACTGGGTATTTTTGACCTTGCAGGCAATGTTTCTGAGTGGGTTCATGACTTCTACTCGCTCAGAAAACCAACTGAAACCCTCACTGATCCCCTGGGTCCAGATGAGGGTGACTATCATGTTATTCGTGGTTCAAATTACACCCATGGCCGTTTTAGCGAGTTGCGCTGGACTTTCCGTGACTACGGTGAAGAGGCGAGAACCGATGTTGGGTTTCGTATCGCGAGGTACGTCGAGTGAGATCATCAAGCACATTTTCAGGCACACGAATGCTGGCTGGCCTGATTTGTTTCCTTTGGGTCGCAATCGCCAGCGCTAGCGAAGCCGAGATGTCGGAGAACTCGACAACAACGCCAACAGAAACAGAAACAGAAACAGAAACAGAAACAGCGACACAGAAACCTGAATCTGTGACTACATCAGCAGAATCTACAGAGGCGGAAGTCGTATCATCGAATCCAAAAGCAGATTCCGCCCCCGAAGACGAGCGCCCGAAAACAAACACTACGGATGAGAAACCAACCTTAAGTGAACGAGTTCAAATTTTTATACCAAGCGAGGAAATCGACACTGAAAAAGCTGTCGCCTTCCCAACTAACATCTAGGAGAACCTGTGCGAAAACAACTTCCCGTTGAATTCATCTTCCAGCTTTTTTCGCTGATCATCGCTGTCATCGTCGTTCATGCAGTCTACGTTTCCATTATCAGGCCTAATGCGACGGCGATCCTTGAACAGCAGGCGATAGAGCTTAACGCCAATCCTGACTTCGTACCTGAACGATCAACCTATGTGGTAATCAGAGATTTTGAGCAGGAAGCGTGCTTTATTCTGATGTTCTGGGCGATATCACTGATGGGGTACAAAGCGGTGCTCACCAACAGAGAAAGGAACTTACTACATCTCGACCTGCTGCCGATCAATCTCGGAACGAGTATCCTACCGGAGGACGCCCGCGAGTATTCCCGTCCTATTCAGGCCCTACCTGAATCACAGCATGGTTACCTGCTACCCCGCGCTCTTCTCACCGCGCTGCATCGTTTCAGATCAACCAGGAACATTCAGGACGTCTCGAGTACCATCAAGGGAATATGCGAATCAGAATCAGAGCGGCTCGACTCCGAGCTATCGATGATTCGCTATATTGCCTGGGCAATACCTTCTATCGGTTTCCTTGGTACCGTCAGAGGTATTGGTCAAGCGCTGGGGCAGGCACACAAAGCAGTTCAAGGCGATATTGCAGGTGTCACCCAGAGTTTGGGCATTGCGTTCAACTCAACATTCGTGGCCCTGTTGATCAGCATTCTTATCATGTTTCTCATGCACCAGTTGCAGCTTACTCAGGAAAGGCTGGTGTTGGACGCGGAAGACTACTGCGACAATCGACTGATCAGGAACCTTCAAAACCAGGTGCAATAAGCATCGCTTATCAAGCAGGGATTTTTCATTGGCCACATTGATTGAACTAAACGATTCGGGTATTCAGGTTTTCCAAAAGGAAAAGCTCGTGACCGTGAGCCCCGGTTATGCCGTACTCGACGGCAACAATTTGCTCATCGGTAATAGCGGCGCAAAGAACGCACGACGACTACCGAGATGGACAAACAACAAATACTGGAACCAGCTAGGCACAGACGCTATAGCGAACGGAACTGCTAATATTCGCCATCATGCAGATCTCGCTTTTGCGCATCTAGAACACATCGCATCACAACTCGATCAGGATATCGGAGAACTGGTTTTTGCGGTACCAGGATATTATACAAAAAACCAATTAGCACTATTGCTTGGCATGGCTAACGAATGCCAGTTGAGTGTGAAAAGCCTCGTTGATACAGGTCTGATCTCGGTTGCGACACCAAGTCCTCACTCCCTTGTACTTCACCTCGACATACATCTTCACAGAATTGTTTTGTCTACTTTTAGAAATGATGGATTACTAAGGAGAGCAGAAAGTTCTACCGTTACGGAATCTGGTCTATTTACCCTCTGGGACCGCTGGGCAAATATCATCGCAGATCAATTCATCCAGTCTTCGCGGTTTGATCCGATGTACCAAGCCGAGAGTGAACAGGCGCTTTACGATCAACTACCAGACTGGATAAAAAATCTCGGCAACACGCACAAACTGTTCGAGCTCCAGCACAAAAATGTCAACTACTCAGTGAACGTGTCTCCGGATCAACTACTCTCCGCCTGCACCAACGTATACCCCCAGATCATCCAGGCAATACGCAACCAGGCACCCACAAACGAACAGGCAAAACTTTACGTTTCACACAGATTCAAGGGCTTTCCCGGTTTCAGTGACTCCTTGGCGTTGCTCAACAATGTCGAGGTAGAGGAGCTTCGAAGTGACGCCGTTGCGCAGGGCACCGCGCTGCATCTAGATAAAATTATGCAGGACAATCAGGTTGCCCATATCACCAGCTTGCCTTTACCAAAGCCACGGAGTAAACCAGCAGAATCACCGGTCGCAACAAAGGCGCATTCTGAGGGCGTGTCAACCGATTCAGCTGAGCAAGTACCCACCCATTTGCTCTTAAACAACCATGCCAGTGCGATTGGCGAGAGATTGCCGATAAGCAATGTCAGCGAAACCCAGATTGAGGTTAATGAAACAAACCCGGTCTGCGTGTTATACCGTGACAACAATGCGCTAATCATTGAGATACCCGGAGATACTGATCTCGTTCTTTTGAATGACAAGTCGATAGAACACGGGACCAAGCTCTCAATCGGGAATAGACTGACGATAGGCGAAGCAACCATTACACTTATATCCGTTAAACCCTAAATTATGGCCCGAAAAAGAGAATTCAATGCCTTCAGCCTGTCGTTCCTCGACATAATGTCCTGTGGCTTTGGCGCGGTAATTCTTATCTATTTGATCATTAACCACGCAAGTGAAACGGTCGACAAGGAAGTGGATCTCCAACTGCTAGCACAGATCACAAAGCTTGAGAAAGAGGTGCTTGAGGGTGAAAAAGATCTGGTCGAACTACGTATCACCGTAGATGAAACCGAAGAAGACGTAACGGAAACACAGGGAACCACACTTGAAATCCTTAAAGAGTTAGAGGAGTTAAGTGAAAGGATTGCTGAACTATCGGAATCAGGCACAAGTTCCGAGGATACAATCGAAAAACTTAAAACAGAACTAAAGTTGCTTGAAGAGGACAAAGCAATACTGGAAGGCAGTGTTGTCGGCGAAGACACTGCGGGCACAAGCCTTAGAGCATTTGTTGGTGAAGGAAATCGTCAATATCTAACAGGACTTAATGTCGGCGGTGAGCGTATTCTGATCATGTTGGACTCGTCTGCAAGCATGCTGCACGAAACAATCGTGAATGCGATCAGATTGAACAACATGCCCAAAGAGAACAAACAGGCAGCAGAAAAGTGGCAACGCGCGGTGCGCACAATCGACTGGGTTGTCGCAAACTTACCCAAGGAGGCTGAATTTCAAATTGTCACTTTCGATACCGAGGCAAAGCAGCTGGGTAAAAACACCGGCTGGCAAAAAACAATCGATCGAGAAAACATGGACAATACACTTGCAGCGCTAGCAGAGACAGAACCCGGGGGGGGCACCTCGTTGCACGCGCCTTTCGCCTATGCACGGCAACTCAACCCTCGGCCTGATAACATATACCTCATCACGGACGGATTACCCACTCAGGGAGAAGCACCAGACGACGATCCTACCGTTAGCAGCCGACAACGTGCCCGGTATTTTTCCAGCGCACTAGACGAACTACCCAACGATATTCCTGTGAATATTATCTTGTTTCCCATGGAAGGTGACCCACTTGCATCGCCTAACTTCTGGATATTGGCGCAACTGACAGCGGGTGCCTTCCTTGCTCCGGCGAAGGACTGGCCATAATGAAAAACAAGCGAAGAGAAGTCGAAGGTATCAGCTTATCTTTCCTAGATGTTGTTAGCTGCGGCTTCGGTGCAATCATTCTATTACTCGTGCTCACCAAGGTATTTGACCCAATCGTTTTGGAAGAAACGATCGAAGATATCACCGCCTACCTTGAACAATTAGAGGCCCAATTATTCGATATCAGGGGAGAAACACGAGAACTCAACAGGGAAATGATAAGAAAAGAGGATGAAAAAATCGATGAGCTCGAACGACTCGCTCAACTCGAAGCAAAGCTCGAAGCACTGAAAGGACAATATGAGGCTACCGTCGACAAGTCAAAAATCGACAACACTATTCAGGGTCAACTCGCTGAAGCAAAGCAAAAAATGACACTAGAGTTACAAAAACTCCTTGTTGATTATCAGAAACAACAGGAAGCAAACATGATCGGAGGCATCCCAGTCGATAGCGAATATGTCATTTTCCTTATCGACACCTCCGGCAGTATGCGAAGCGTCGCCTGGCCTCTTGTGATTAGAAAAGTCTCAGAGACCCTGGCTGTATATCCCCAACTTAAAGGGATTCAGGTCATGAATGACCAGGGGCACTATATGTTTCCGCGATTTGCGGGCGAATGGATCGTAGACACCCAACAAAGGCGCAGGGAAATCATAGAGCGCTTGAGTTTCTGGCAGGCTCAAAGCCGCTCAAACCCAACTAACGGTATTGCTGACGCGGTAGGAACTTTCTACCGACCGGGCAGAAAAATTAGCATCTATGTATTTGGCGATGACTTCAAAGGCCGATCATTTTCCGGTGTTATCGATCGCATAGACCAAATAAACACCGAAGACGAAAATGGTGAGCGACTGGTCAGAATTCACGGTATTGGGTTTCCGGTCCAATTTGCAAACGCTGTGGGTGGAGGTGCAACAGGCTACCGATTTGCACACTTCATGCGAGTACTATGCGAACGAAATGGCGGAACTTTCGTGGGTCTGAACAGCTTTGGTGTTTTCTAGAACGATGAAGGCTTGTTAGAAGGTAATCCGCGACGTGTACTTAATCGTTTTAGAACCTTTCGCCTCCACATCAAACTTGTATTCTTGGGTGGTAGCATCCAACCTATCACCCTGAATATTCTCATCACTGATAATCCAGTCTCCAAATAACCGCTCCTGGACTATCGCAGTCACTTGCTCTCGCTTTTGATTCCGAACGGTAATTTCGTAACTTACTTCCACGCCCCTATCACCCATTCTGCGATAAGACGTTTGTTTCCTTTCCGCCACGAGGTCAAACGCTTTGCCGACGGACAGAGTGACCGTCTCGTCTTCCGGCGTGTGCTTCACCCTGTCCTCTCCCACCAGTTGTAACGCGCCACTTGAATCTTCCTGATACACCCTGACGCGCCCACCGGGCAATGGCATGCCCAGCTCGTTCTTTTTTCGGTTATCAAATTTCAGCTTTACATCAAACTTCGACTTCTTGCTTTGGGCCATTCGTTGATTACCCGCCGGACTCGAAAGCACATACTCTTTCGTAAATCCGACACCGTCAGCGGACATCAAATTAATTTGCTTTGTTTCATTGTTTGCCAAATTTGACCGCCTGGGTAGCGTATAGAGATGGTACTCAAAAAAAGATTCTTGCTGAGGCATGGACTCGCTCGTTCTGCGTCTCACGGTAGTGAAGCGCTCTTCGTATGATGGTCTGTCTGCCTTAACTCGATTGACATCGCCTGCGACCAGTTTAATCAGCGCGTTCTTGAACCGTGCTCCGCTATGATTCTTCATTGTTACCCATGCTGAAAGATCAAACTCACCTGATTCATCATCGAGCACAGCAATATAATCAGCTTGCCAGGAAATGCCGTTAGCCAGATAAGATGTTTCCAACTGCTGAGGACCGCGAACTTGATTCTCTAACAACCACACCAGCGTTGGTTTAGAAGTAAGCTCTTCAGGCACGTATGACAGTGTGATGGTGCCTTCTGGAGCGATCTCGATTTCATCACCAAAATCTACAATCTCCGGATCAAGCGCAAGTAAATTACCTTCTCGAAGGATTTTTTCATAGCTCGAACCCTCCAACACACTTCGACTATATTTCAGCTTTTTACCAACAAATTTAGACAGCAAGGTTTTTCTGTTCAGCAAGTCGTAGCGATAATTTTGTTCCAACACCGAAAACTGATTGCGCTGACCAACCGACTTAACAGTGACCGAGGTTGCATCAATCGTCTTGGGTACATCTTGGAATTCAAGCTCGACCAGTCCCTTTGGTAACACTGATTCGCGGACTTCTCGTACCAACGCAAAATTGTTGTTATATACCGTGACGCTCAAATCATTCTGAGTGTCGTTTCCCACAACAATCTGCTTCGCCTGCGCGATGGTATTTTCGGCATAAATTTTTGGCGCAACGCTGAACATCAACAAAAGGAATGACCCACCAAGCACAACACGGTTGGTTAATTTGAATGCTATTAATCGAAGTGAATTTTCAGTCTTGCTCATTGTCGACCGTTCCTGTTCTGGGGTTTAGAGATAAAAAGAAATTCTGTAAAAGATTAGCCAAGATATACGGTAATTAATTCCGCAATGCAATACAGATAATCAGGTGTACATGACCGTCAATCAGGCTAGAATACCGCGCTTCCAGCACAAGTGAGCAGACTTACAATGGCGCTACCGACTCATCGCACCGCCTACGGTGTAAAGATACTTAATGCTAATCACAAAGAGATAAGGCGCTTGAAACGCGAAGGACATGTCGCAGAGTTACATGGCAACAAATTCTGGAACTCCAGTTTCCTCATCATGAACTATCTGAAAAAAAACCCTCTGAAGAAGAAAGTCAGGATACTCGAAATTGGTTGCGGCTGGGGGCTATTGGGCATCTATTGTGCGAAAGAATTTGATGCGCGGGTGACAGGGATAGACGCAGATGAAAATGTGCTTCCCTATCTACAGGCCCACGCACAGATTAACAAAGTTGAGATCGTCGGCGAAAAGGTGTCTTTTCAACAGCTTACCGTTGAGCGACTGAAAAATTACGATATCATCCTTGGAGCAGACATCTGTTTCTGGGACGAAATGACCGGCATGCTCTTTAACCTGATCAATAGGGCGAAAAAAGCTGGCGTAGAAACAGTCATGATTTCTGACCCTTGTCGGTCTCCCTTCACCGCACTGGCCGAACGTTGCAAGAAAAAATACGATAAAGTGGAAGTTGTTGAGAAGCACCTGTCTAGACCCGTAAAAGCCTCTGGAGAGATTCTTATCATCGACCTCTGATCAATTTGAAGATTGAACCACTCAGCCGGAAGCGCATGATGATCGTCACCACGACACCAGGTATCGAAGGAAAAAAAATAGAAAAGTACCTCGGAGTGATCACGGGGGAGGCGATTCTTGGCGCGAACATATTCAGAGATATGTTTGCGGCAGTAAGAGATATTGTCGGGGGACGCTCGGCCTCTTATGAACGCGAACTGGGTAAAGCCAGGGAAATTGCCTTCGAAGACTTGGAAGACTGGGCTGATGAATTGGGTGCGAATGCGGTTGTTGGTGTCAACGTCGACTATGAAAGCTTTGGGCAGACAAACGGCATGATGATGGTTTCTGTCACTGGCACAGCGGTTTTTGTTATCGATATCTGACTCGCACGAGCGATGCAATCCCCGCTAATCAAGCACGACGCAGTCACTACGCTTTGCTCTGTAAGGCGGTGTCTGGGTTGACACAACTTTCGTCTAACACAATGGTTCTATAGTATCTCTTGCCAAAGCCACGCCTCATCGCTAGAGTCTCGTGGCTTCAAGAACCTGGTAATTTGACACGTGTTTGAGAAAAGAACCATACAAGGCGCTTACTTTGCCCTCGCAGCCTACTCCGTTTGGGGATTCGCCCCGATTTACTTCAAAGCGGTAGGCCACGTCAACCTTCTGGAAATCATCTGCCATCGAATCCTCTGGTCTTCGGTCTTGCTGCTCGCGATTCTCGCTGTAAAAAAAGACCTTGGAACACTTCGGATCACCCGCAATCAGCTTTTGATCCTCGCAGGCACAGCGCTATTACTTTTTGGAAACTGGTTGGTGTTCATCTACGGCATTCTAAGCAATAACATTGTTGAAACTTCACTCGGGTATTTCATCAATCCACTGGTCAGCGTATTCCTCGGTATGATTTTTCTGAAGGAGTCCTTACGTCCACTGCAATGGGTTGCAATATCTATCGCTGGCGCAGGTATTGCACTCCAGCTTATTTTCTTTGGCGCGATTCCCTGGATATCACTGACCCTTGCATTCAGTTTTGGTTTTTATGGTTTACTGCGAAAGAATCTTAACTTTCCAGCCATTACAGGTTTAACGATAGAAAATCTGACGCTCTTGCCACTGGCTCTCGTCATGTTCGTCTGGCTGCACTACAACGGTGGTTTGTCCTTTGGCTCTCTTAATACCAGCACAAACATCTTGCTGATGCTTGGGGGTGTCGTGACATCTTTTCCACTTCTCTGCTTTGCTGCTGCAGTCACCCGCCTATCTCTAACCGCTGCGGGTATGTTTCAGTACCTCGCCCCCTCGTTATCTCTCATCATTGCGATTGTTATCTATGACGAACCCTTTGAGCTGGACCGAATTATTACCTTCATTTGTATATGGAGCGCACTGGCGATCTTTACCGTGGAGGCCTTCCACCATCATGGTAGCATTGCCAAACGACTCGACCCCTGAACCAGGATCAAGAAAAGGATACACAACCTATGCTCGCTATTAACAACTTAACGCTATTGTCTGGACGATTTCTCATGGGGGTCTACTTCATCCTACCGGGCATAAGTAAAATCGTGGATTTTGAGGGCACTAGCGGCTACATGGCGAATCATGGCGTGCCGCTCGTTTCTCTTCTACTTGTCATTACCATCATTCTGCAATTGGCCCTTGGACTTTTCATGATCGTCGGGTTTCAGACAAAACTTACCGCCTTTCTGCTCGCGGGCATGGTGCTAGTCATTAGTATTTTTATGCATAATTTCTGGTCTATGGAGGATGGCATTAATAAAACACACGAGACTCAGAATTTTTTTAAGAATATGGGAATTATGGCTGGTCTGCTGATGATTTCTTCACTAGGTGGTGGTCAATTGAGCATCGATTCCAGAAACGCATCTCAATCTTAATCGTGCCGGCAGGAAAAAAGTGACCAAGAAAAACGCTCTGTCGCCTCAGCATACGTTTGACAGGGATATTAGTCTGTCTCGGAACGCTGCCTCAACGGATAAAGGCGCCAGCTATCAGGTCAACATCAGCGCCGACTGGCAGGTGTTCGTCGGGCCGAACGGCGGCTACATTGCAGCCATCATATTGAACGGCATGAAAACTGAACTCGCCGCAACGGCAGCTCTACCTATCCTGCAGCCTCGTTCGGTAACCTATCACTTTTTATCTGCTTCGGTTGCTGGACCCGCCACCCTCGAAGTCCAGATAGAAAAGCTCGGACGGACACTCAGTAGCGTCACCGCTAAACTATTCCAAAACGAAAAAACAATCGCTATTGCGCTTGCAACCTTTGGCAACGCAAGAGCTGCGGTCGAGTTTTCAGACTTGGCAATACCCGAGGTTATCTCACCTGAAGAAGTAGGCCAGCAAAACATGATGCGCAAAGGAGTGCAGGGTCATGTCCCTTTCAGGGACCAGTTTGACCAGCGCGTAGCCATCGGGCCTACACCCGGAGATTCTTCAGAGACTGCACGCGTAGGCGGATGGACCCGGTTTAATCAATCCAGAAGGTTTGACGATCTGGCAATCGCTGCAATTTCAGACTCATGGTATCCCGGGTTGTTTACAAAAAAACTGGACCCGCCCATGCATTGCCCCACGGTTGATCACACAGTGCATTTCCTTGCAAACTATCCGGAGAACGCCGGATTAGAAGAATTTCTCCTAGTAGACTTTCAAACCAGCACAGCGAACAACGGGTACCTCGTTGAAGATGGGTGTATTTGGACCGCCGGAGGCCTATTGCTGGCAAGGTCTAGGCAATTAGCAATCATACTTCCCCACTAACAGACTAGACAAGTTCATCAAATCCTTGGCTTCGGTCTTGCTTCAATCGCATTTTGTTCTTGTCGATGCGATCCCTTTTCGTTAGCCGCATCTTTAGCTCCGGTCTTCTTCCTATCACCGCAGGTTGTCAGCTGACGCTGTCCCCTGTGTGAAAAGAAGCGATCTGAAACAGCGAACCAAACACTTGAAGAAATTACAGGAGCCAACGATAAAACCGATCCAAGGCCCTGAGAAAATAGACTCGATAGCGAAAAAACGCATTATCTGCCAAGATGAAAACCACTGAACAATAAGGTAGGGAGGTGAAAACCAATGAAGGAAATCGCCGGTGCAATCATTATTCTCGCGGGATCACTTCTATTGATAGCCGCAATGAATTTCGACAGTGTTCTCTTCTGGATTATTGGTGGTTTTATGCTGGTTGATGGCTACTTTCTTCTTGCAGCATCGATATTCTTCCCGCGAGTGTTGAAAGAGTTGCTCTGGAAGGAAAATCATCGGGAAAATAATTAACTGTTCTTGTTAAAGCCGTGCTTGAATCACGCCCTCCTATCAACCACAAACAGATCCCACAGGCGTTGCGTACGCTTACTCAAGGCGCCATCAATCCTAAAACCAATATCAAGGGCGACGTTTCAAAAACGCCCTTTGATCAGCGCCTGTCCGAAATTTGTCTTAGTCGTAAATAAAGGCTGAATTTTGTCACGGGCTCAAGATCGAGCACGAACATACGGAAGACAGAAATACTAATGGCTTTAATCCCGGGTTGATTTAGAGATATCCGTATTGCAGCGCAGCAAATACACCAAAAATGTTCATTTATCACCCTGATTTATCGTCATTACGTTCAATCCCAACCCAATTTCAGCTATCCTAGCGACCTTTTTAAAGCTTGCTAAAACAGTAAGGAGCATCCCAATGACAATGCAACAAACCCCGCTTATTCTTTCTCGAATTCTGGGTCGTGGTGCCAAACTCGATCCCAACGAGGAAGTTGTGACCTTGCTGGAAAATGGTACTCACCGACAAACGTTAAAGACAACTTGGGAGCGCGCCAATAGGGTAGCGGGTGCATTAAAAGCGCACGGTATAAAGGAAGGGGATCGGGTTGCAAGCTTCATGTGGAGTAACTACCGCCACCTCGAGCTCTATCAGGGCGTGCCATCAATGGGTGCTGTGCTGCACACTCTGAACATCCGTCTCTCACCGGCAGATCTTGAATACATCATTAATCACGCAGAGGACCGGGTCATATTCGCAGACGAAGATTTACTGCCTTTGCTGGAACCTCTGAAAGGTAAGATACCAACCGTCGAACTTATCGTCATCTGCCGCTACGGCGAAAATGGAGAGTCAACTTTCACAGACGTCATTGACTACGAAGATTTTATAAAAGATCAGCCCAGCAGTTTTGACTGGCCAGAGCTCGACGAGAACGCACCCATGGGACTGTGCTATACCAGTGGTACAACTGGCAAGCCCAAAGGTGTTATGTACACTCACAGATCGACTTACCTGCATACGATGGCTCAGGCAATGACAGACTCCGTTAGCTTATCTGCGCTTGATGCGCTCTGTGGCATCGTACCCATGTTTCACGCCATGGGTTGGGGTATGCCCTTCACTGCCTCGATGCTTGGTTGCAAACAGGTTTATCCGCACAAATACATGTCGCCAGATAAGCTACTCCAACTGATCGTTGACGAAGAAGTCACTATTTCAGCAGGGGTTCCGACTATTTGGCAAGGCATCAAAGCAATACTTGAGGCCGAAGGTGAGAGCAAATATGACATGAGCAACCTGTCACGACTCACCTGTGGCGGATCCGCGCCCCCTGTATCCATGATGCGCTGGTACTGGGAAACATATGGCGTTGAGATGGTCCAAGGGTGGGGTATGACAGAGACAAACCCTCTGGGAACACTATCGAGAAAAGTTGCCAAACGCTCACATATAAGACTCACGGAAGACCAGCAATTCGAAAACATAGCCAAGGCCGGCCTATTGATTCCGGGGCTCGATATTGAAATCGTTGATGAAGAGTGGAATCCGGTGCCCCATGATGGTGAATCAGTTGGCGAACTGCTGATTCGCGGACCCTGGATTGCAGCCGAGTACTACAACGATCCGCAACCCGACAAATTTCACAATGGTTGGCTGGTCACCGGCGATGTCGCAAAAATCGATCAAGAAGAATACCTTATTATTGCCGACCGCTCGAAGGACTTGATCAAGTCAGGCGGAGAGTGGATCTCTTCCGTTGATCTTGAAAATCACATCATCGCGCTGGAAGGTGTTCTTCAGGCTGCAGTCGTCGCTCAACCACATCCTAAATGGGATGAAAGACCAGTTGCGTTGGTTATTCTGGTCGAGGGCTCGAATGTCACTCGAGAGTTAATTCTGGAGCACTGTGCTTCAATTTTCGCAAGATGGCAGCTACCGGATGACGTTATTTTTGTCGAGAGCATTCCGTTAACAACAACAGGCAAAATTGATAAGAAGACCATTCGCGCGGATCTTGATGAAACGAACTATCAATTACCCGATATGCGAACAGCCTGACATCTATGGCTGTAAATCGGTTTCCTTTTACCAAACAATACAGAGATCTCCTGCATCAACGGGTGAATAGCTTTAGTGATCAGCGGCGGATGAGCGATAAACTTGTGTCTGCCGCTGTCGCTATCACTGTTTATGCACACAACAACGCCTGCGCAGTGATCGTCACTCGGCGCTCACCTCGACTCAACGCACACTCCGGTCAGTGGGCACTGCCCGGTGGTCGAGTCGACGAAGGGGAATCTCTGATTGACGCAGCACGCCGAGAAATGCACGAAGAAATCAATCTCGACTTACCAGAATCGGCTTTACTGGGAACACTTGACGATTACGTTACGCGATCAGGATATGCAATCACGCCAGTCGTATTCTGGTCAAACGCCAAGGCCGAACAACTGCGCCCGAACCCAGATGAGGTCGCATCGATACACCCCTTTAGTTTTAATGATCTGGTCAACCCAAAGTCTCCCAATCTGGAAAACATACCGGAAAGCGACAGACAGGTGCTTTCCATGAACTACGAGCACGATCGAATTTTTGCTCCCACAGGCGCCATGCTGTATCAATTCAGGGAAGTCGCGATACTGAACAAGCACACCCAGGTTGGCCACTACGATCAACCTGTCTTCGCCTGGCAATAACCTAATGTAAACTTGCCACGAAAAATATCTTCACTCATCTGAAACTGGCACTTCCAGCACGTCTGTCTTAATTGGCAAAACAATCCGGGTTTCTCCTTTTATACCATCAGCAAATTGCTCTGCACTTTCAAAATTGACGTCTGTTGGACGAACTACAATCGAACCATCATCACTCATCCCCGGGAACATTGATAAAATAATCATAAACGACAGCACCCCGGCAAATAACAGAGCTGCAATCGACCACAATAACCAGCGATTCCTTTCATAGGGCTGCTCCCATTTCGCATCCCTTATAATCAATTCATGGGGGATGCGTTTTCGCTTAAATGACACAGTTTTCTCCTTAAAGATCAGCGTTTCTTTTCAGTAGATTTCCACTTGACCTATTGAACCTTGAAATGATGAGCATCCAGTGTTGAAAGAAAGGCAATCAGAAGACAAAAAGTGGAGATGAAGGTGATAACGCCCTTGAAACTTAGTATTGATAGACGATTAACAAGTCATCAACTAACCCACTTTAAAAAGCTTTAATGCGCTTAAGCATACGGTTTTACTGTAATATACGCGCGAAACGTCTTGAGTAGATATCGTCACCCATTCGCCAGCAAAGGATCATAGGCATGCCAAGTAAGCTTGAACAATTAAAAACGATGACAGATGTGGTTGCGGATACCGGCGACATTGAAGCAATGAAACAGTTTAAGCCGCAAGACGCGACGACAAATCCATCGCTGTTGCTAAAAGCAGCCGCAATGCCGCAGTATGCACCCTTGGTTGAGGCGGCGAAACAGTTCGGATTATCCCGTGGCACATCAAACCAAGAACAACTCGATCTCGCCTGCGATCGGCTAGCTGTCTTAGTCGGGATTGAAATCCTTAAGCTGATACCCGGCAGAATTTCTACCGAGGTTGACGCCCGACTATCGTTTGATACAAAAGCAATGGTCGAGCGAGGTCGAGCACTCATTGGTCAATACGAAGCACTTGATTTCAATCGAAATCGAGTGCTAATCAAACTCGCATCCACATGGGAGGGAATCCGGGCAGCGGAAGTTTTGGAAGCAGAAGGCATCAACTGTAACCTAACCCTACTCTTCTCATTTGAGCAAGCTGTCGCCTGCGCCAACGCAGGCGTGTTCCTCATTTCACCTTTCGTCGGGCGAATTCTTGACTGGTGGAAAGCACATACTGATATCGACTATACCGCAACGAACGATCCCGGCGTTTTGTCCGTGCAAAGAATTTTCAACTATTACAAGGCTAACGGCTTCGACACAGTTGTGATGGGTGCGAGTTTCAGAAACACCGGGGAAATAGAGGCGCTGGCAGGTTGTGACAGGCTCACCATAAGCCCTACGCTGCTGGAAGCGCTTAGCAAGGACGATGGGCAACTCGTCCAGACTTTGGATAAAAACACACCCGAAAGCAGCTCAGCGAAGATATCTCTAGAAGAATCTGCTTTTCGCTGGTCCCTCAACGAGGATGCAATGGCAACTGAGAAACTTGCAGAGGGTATACGTCAATTTACAAAAGACACACGCATACTGGAACAGCAGCTTGGCAAGCAATAAAATTTCAGACAATGTGTTAAGAGCATCGGTCTCGTTGGTCGCGACTTCATCCTTCTTACAACAAATGGGCATTTAGCTGAAGTCGTCAGCAAACCGGAACATGTCGGTACGTCCTTATTGTTTACCAGTGACTACTCATTACATGAAGTGCATACTCACTTTATTATGGTAGACGCTCTTGAACTAAATAGAAAAACAACAGCCAATTCACCTACCACACAGCCATTTTCTTTATGAGTACAGCAAACAATCTTAAATTCGATGCACTCGATTTATCAAAAGAGCTTCTAACAAATCTGGCTAGTCTTAACTATCATCAGATGACACTTATTCAAGCGCAGAGCCTCCCTCTAATTCTGGAAGGGTTGGATGTCATCGCGCAGAGTAAAACCGGGTCGGGTAAAACAGCTGCTTTCGGTTTGGGTGTTCTACAGAAACTCAACGTGAAGCGGTTTAGAGTGCAGAGTCTGATTCTCTGTCCTACACGGGAACTCGCTGATCAGGTGTCAAAAGAACTGCGAAGGCTTGCCCGCACGGTGCACAATATAAAAATCCTGACATTGTGCGGTGGCACAGCATTTGGTCCTCAGGTAGGCTCTTTAGAACACGGTGCACACATTATTGTGGGGACACCTGGGCGCGTCGAAGAACACCTTCGCAAGGGTAAGTTGGATCTGCAAAATCTGAGTACCTTTGTGCTTGATGAAGCAGACCGTATGCTCGATATGGGTTTTAGCGAAACGATTGATGCCATTCTCAAATACGTGCCTTCCGTTAGACAAACCTTATTGTTTAGCGCAACATTTCCGCGAGAAATAGAGGCAATGACAAGCAAAATCATGCATGCCCCCCAGCGCGTTGAAAACACCGAGACCCACTCGGAAGACAGTATTCAACAATATGTCTGTCGACTCGAAGACGAAGGAGATCGAATCACAGCACTTCGATTAATCCTACTGGAAATTGAGCCTGAATCTACTTTGGTATTTTGCAATACGCGCAAACAGGTTCAGGAGGTCGCAAACGAACTTGTCGCTGCAAACTTTAGCGCATTGGCACTGCATGGAGAACTGGAACAAAGATCGAGAGACGAAATTTTGGTCCGTTTCTCCAACAAAAGTGCGTCCATATTGGTTGCAACAGACGTCGCTGCTCGGGGACTTGATATTGATGAGCTAGACCTAGTAATCAATCATCAAATTGCACCTGAGCAGGAAGTACATATTCATCGAGTTGGTCGAACCGGCCGCGCGGGTAAAAAAGGGCAAGCCTTCACACTTTGCACCAAAAGAGAGCAATTCAAACTGGACAAGTTGGAAGCTTTTCTCAACACCTCGTTGGAGCAGCGTGAACTTGCCAATCCCGAACTCCTTAGCAAACCAACGTTCTATCCTACGATGGCTACCCTGCAAGTTGATGGCGGACGAAAACAAAAAGTCAGACCGGGAGACATCGTTGGCGCCCTAACCGGTAAAGATGGCATCGCTGCGACGGAAGTAGGCAAAATCAACGTATTTGAACGCTGTACCTATGTCGCTGTGACACAGACAAAAGCGAAAGCTGCACTAAAAAAACTCTCGGAGGGAAAGTTAAAAGGACGATCTTTCCGGGTTCGACGTATCAGAGGCTAAGCACTGGTCTGCATCCCCGACTCGGTTCTGACATCACCGGCTATTCTAGTGTGTTTCATCACCCTTGCCTGCTGAATGTCGTAGGGACGTGCTCGATGCAGCATACGCCTGTTGTCCCAAATAATCAGATCACCCACTTGCCAATGATGCTCATGGCAACGTTCGGGTGAACAAGCAAATGAAAGCAACCTGTCGAGTAACGCCTCGGACTCGGCGTTTTCAAGACCGGGAATACCGTGCGCATGCCGCCCGATATACAACGCTGGTTTACCTGTCACTGGATGGAACTTCACTAGCGGTCTTAATGGCGGTTCTTCAACATCATAGCCATAGCCTTTGCTTTGGGTCATCCCCGCGCGGGCTTGCGAGTACTTGAGCGAATGAAATGCGGCAAGATCCTGTATTGTCTCCTGAAGCCCTTCGGGTAATGCTTCATAGGCAGCCCTCATATCTGCCCATTCAGTTCCCCCACCACTTGTTGGTAAAACATGTGCTGAAAGCACCGAGGCCTTCGCAGATATCGGCATATAGGAGCTGTCAGTGTGCCAACCCTCATTACCAAGTAACACCTGCATAATAGGATCGCCTTTATCCACAACATCACCGTCTTTGGTTTTGTTCGACAGCGGCACAGCCGAATGGCCTTCGACGATCATTTCAAGTTCCCCAAATCGTCGACCAAAAGCCCCCTGATCCTCGTCACTCAGATGCTGACCGGGAAACACCAGCAAACCATATTCATGAAAAGCTTCAAGGATCGCCTGCCATTCATCATTCTTCAACGACACCAAATCGATACCGGTAACTAGCGCCCCCACGTTTTTTTCTGACAGAGGCTCAATTGATAGCTGACTCATTTGGATCTCCTGCGGGCTTTCTTGCCCGGTTTTTAGATCGTGTTTCTACCTTCAATGCTAGAACGATCAGCGCCGTGAGTAAATACAAAGCTAGGAAGGTGAGGAATGCAGGACGATAGCTTCCTGTCACATCATATACCCAGCCAGCAAACGGCGTGCCCGCCAAGTGCAGTATTGCCATCGGCGGCCTCATGGCGCCGAGTACTCGGCCAAATGATTCCCGGCCAAATGCAGCGCCAACCACAGCGCCTTGCATAGGTACCACGCCTCCCATACCAAAACCAAACATACAGGCACCGAGAAGAAAGCCCGAATAACCTTCAACAAATAACATGAACAAATGCCCGACAAACTGGAAACCGATGCCCAACCACAAAGCATGCCGAACATCCCAGCGGTCGACCAATACACCGAAAATTAGCTTGCCCGCGATACCAAAGCCTGCTGTAGCTGACGCTATACCAGAGGCTGCTACCAGAGAAAGTCCCGAGTCGGTGAGTTGAGGCACCATATGAATCAATGTGGCGCTTTGAATGCCGAAGAGTAACCCTATGACCGTAAGCAAAATCCAGAAATTTGGCTGGCTCAGAAAATCACGGGTGCGAAGTGCTGGTTTGGGTGGAGGAAGAACACCTTTTTCTGTCGCTCCGTCGGGTAACAGCCCAACATCCTCTGGCCTAGATATCACGAACCGGAGGACGACTGGTACGACCACCAGAAATGTGATCAGCCCATAAGTCATAAAAGCTTCACGCCAACCAAACGTCGCGATTATCCATGCGCTAATAGCCGGCATGACGACGCCGGATACAGAGATGCCGGTTGCTGCGATTCCAAGGGCAGAGCCGCGCTTCAAGACGAACCAATTACTGACCAACTTAGACGTGGCAAGTTGCCCCATGGCACCGGCACCAAAACCAACGAAGATACCCAGTACAAGGTAGAACTGCAGCGGCGTTTGGACCAATCCGAGCAGACCGAAACCAGTGCCCACCGATATCGCTCCGCAAGCCATGACATTCTTCAGCGGAAACCTGTCCAGCGCTCGGCCAATAAATGGTGCTAGTACAGCACCTACACCTTGAGTTACCGTTACACCGATGGAAACACCAAAACGGGAATCACCGAACTCAACAGCGATCGCTTTGAAGAAAATTCCGTAAGAATAGAAGAAAAAACCAACGGCAATAAAATCTACTAGGAACGCAACCGAGACCATACGCCATCCCAGAAAGGTGGTGTCATTGTTGCGCTTGAGTAGATAGGAAAGCATAGGGGGTTGTAAATCGAGTCAATTAACAACTATACACTCATCTACTACCGCTCTCATTAGTAGGACCGATTTTAGCGGGCGACTTATCACCGTCCAACAATATCAACAATGGCGGCAGCAGCAAAAAATCCAGAATAAGCGCAATACCGATAACAATCGATACCAATAACCCCATATCGCCGTTAGGTCTGAAATCAGATATCCCCAGCATCATAAAGCCGGAAATTAACACCAACGTCGTGATCCACAGGGCAACCCCAACCCGCTGAAATGCGTAACGCACGGCATCTTCGGCAGACAACCCCTGCGCTCTCCTCGCTCGAAGATACTTACTGAGAAAGTGCACAGTATCGTCAACAACAATGCCCATGGTGACACCGAGCACAAGCGACAGAGACTGGCCTACGTGACCGTTCATCAAGTACCAGACGCCAAAACCCGTAGCGCCGGGAAGCAGATTAGGTATCAAACTGATAAGCCCTATTTTCACGGAACGCAATGTAATCAGCAACACTATAGCAATGAGTACTAAAGCGATAAGCGCGCCTTTCACACTACCTAACATGCCTCGAATGCCAATGTGCGTGAACATCAAAGCTGTACTCGACCCCTCCTGCTCGAGTTCCGGTGCATTTTCATGAAGCCAGGCTTTGGCGTTTTCTTGCAGCTCAATAAACGCCGGCGTGGGCAAACTGGGTACAGACACAATCATCCGTGAAGCTGACTTATCGAAACTAAGCAAATTTGTTAGATCGAGACCAAACGGTAATGACAACTCATATAGCAAGAGATACTGCGCAGCAAGATTTTGCGTATCTGGCAGGCGATACCAAGCTTCATCATCACCATTCAAGTTTTTGCTCAATCGCTTAACGATATCTGTGTAGGTATTCACATGCGTGACGTGTTCCTGTTGCCGGTACCATTGCGCAAACTGCTCGACCCTCGCGAGATATTCAGGATCAGACACTCCCTGTGGTTTTCCAGAATCAAGGGAATACTCTATTCGGTATAGACCACCCAAGTTTTGATCAAGAAAGTCGGTATCGTGGCGAAGCTGAATAGACTCACCGAAGTACTTGCTAAACTGATCGCTGACAATATTCATTGGCGCCAACGAAACCAACACGACTGATGCAAGCACACTAAGCGACAACAACATAGAACGGCGCCGAATCACCCACTCTGCAAATTGCGCCATCAATGTGTTGGTTATTGTATGACCAGGCTTGACGCCTGTTGGCATCAAGTACACAAACACAGGTAAGAAGGTAAGTGAAAACACAAAGGCGTAAACCACCCCAATGGCAACGATATTTCCTATATCCTGAATAGGCGGCACATCCGCCAAAACGTTAAGACTTAAAAATCCGATTGCGGTACTGATACTTGTCAAAGTAATCGGATGAATGTTGATGGTGAGCGCATCAATCAGCGAAGTTGTTTTTTCGTTGCCTTCGCGTATCTCCTGATAAAAACTAACCAGCAGGTGAACACCATGGGCTACGGCTACTGTTAACAAAATGACAGGTGCCTGAGACGACATGGGGGAAATTTGGAATCCAAGCCATCCCGCAGTACCCATCGCACAAACAATAGTGAACAGCGTTGTGAGGACTATCGCTATCACACCCACAACCGACCGAAGCAACAATGCCATGATAAAAATCACCAGCAGGAACATTAGCGGCGTTTGTGTACTGAGATCGCGCATTGAAGTTTCAGAAAAAGTCGCAGAGATGATAATTGAGCCGGTCGCAAAAACGTCCAGCCCCGGATGCGCCGCCATAATGGCTGCCTTTTGATCCCACGCCCAATGCGCCGCTTTCACTTCAGAATCGGAGGCGTTTTTGTCAAAGCGGAATTCGACATTAATCCCGGTGACCTTGCCATCTTTAGAGATTAACCGGTTTTCTATCAAAGGCTCATTTAGTGAAATGCGCCGGACCTCGGCCATTTCTGCAGTTGACAATTCAGCTGGAAATTCCACCAAATTGTCCACAAGCAAGTCATCGTCTTCGACCTTGGTATGTTGGTAGTTAGTTAATGAGTCAACACGTGAAACCCCTTTCGTTTTCCAGGCTTCATCTGTCAAGTCCGCAACAACTTGCAGTGTCTCGGGCGTAAATGCGTCGCCTTTCTTCGGCGCAATACCAAAGAAGATGTTGTCAACCCGTGAGAAGGTCGCCTCAAGTTTCTCGAAAGCGAGCAGTTGGGGATTATTCGGGCCGAAATTATCGCGATATTCAGTCGATATCGTTAGAAACCTCATTCCTGACCCCGCGCCAACAACGATCACTATTGTTAACGCGATAATGAGCCAACGGTACTTTATGACCAGATGGGGAAGTATTACATCCAGTTTTGAACCAGCACGTTCTGTCATTCTAAACACCGGGATGAATTTCAAATCCGGTACATTACAGCAGCCGGCCCCAGAGATACAGAAGCCCCCAAAGCGCACATAAAGTGTGAGACAATTTACAGCACCCTGAATCGGCAACGAGAGACAAATGACGATGAAATACCACGTGGTTGCTACCACGAGTGAACTTGAAGAAGGTGGACAGAAGTTTATTGAACTGGAAGGTGAAGAAATTCTTTTGGTAAAACATAACGGCGAGTATTACGCCATCGCCTATCTTTGCAGTCACGCTGAGTTTGGACTAGAAGGAGGACAGCTTCAGGATGGTTGTATCGTTTGCCCTTATCATGGCGCAGAATTCTGCCTGAAGGACGGCTCTGTTCAGTCACCACCAGCCTTTGAACCCATTAAATCGTATCCCTTGAAAGTCGAAGATAATGCCATCGCCGTCGCCCTCGGCGGCTAGTCAACCGCACAACCCCGGAATCATCATAGACCACCGCGAGTCTTTTTTTTGCGAACCGCAGTCTAAAGCTTATCTTGCGCGACATTGCTAAATGGATAGCTCCAGCGATTCGGGGGATACTGATCATCCGCTAGCGAAGCATTCAACCTAATTGACTCGAAACCTTTAGGATTTGTATTGCGATTCAATGGTTGCATCCAACTCTCGCTCCAAAGCTGCCAGACCCTTCATATGAGTCTCAACCAACTCATCAACGCTACGGTAACGGAAGACTTCTTTGCCCTCGTGCATTACAACCACTGCTTTAGGGTCTTTCGCATAAAAAATCCCGGTTTTTTTCTCCGAAGCCATAAACTACTCCCCCCGCAAATTCGATAAATGGTTGACTATGTTCATCCTTAGCCTAGCATACAGCATCACGCCAGCGGGACCCTCGGGCTAGTTCAATCTCAGCATAGGTATTAAGTATTAGCGATGAGGAGATTGATGAACAATTCGAAACGCGCTTTGAGGATCGCTGAGTTTCGGATCAATTGGTCTGATACCGTTTGAGTTATATTCGGGATTCATCTAACACTTTTCTGATTTTCTCCAACTCAGGAATTAAAGTGATCAGTGCTTCAGCAGGTAGGCTCTGGGAAATCTGCTCGAAGGCTGGCCTGGCACAAAGGATCGCTTCATCACGCGCTCTTCGTCCTTCCGGTGTTAACCTTACAACTTTCTGACGACCTGAGTTTTCATCGGGACTGACAGTAATAAAATTTTTGGCCTCTAGCTTTTTCAGGGAATTGGTTATTGCGCCTTTGGTCACTTCCATCGCTTGAGCGAGTCGACCCGGTGACGCCTGATCGTCGACCCGACAAAACCAGTTCAGAATACTAAACTGCGGTCGACTCATACCGTAAGGTAAACTGCGTTCAAAACGGGTGGTCGATAGCTGAGCTATGATGCCTATTTCATTGAACACCCTGAAAACCAGCTCTCCGCTGACATTGGCATCCGCTTTTTCCTGTTCCATTGATTTCGACATCAAAACACTCCTTCCTGCCTCGCTGTGATGAATAAAAAATCATGCTGAGGCTAAACAATCGGCTTGCAAACTAATTTAGTTTAACTTTAAACTGTTTAGCATTAAACCAATTGTTTCACGAAGGACGGACATGAAAAAAATCATCTTATCGATACTCACCGCTGCATTTATATTGTTTGCCGGTGTCATGACGCTACAAATAGTTGCTTCTGAGCGTGTGGAAGTCGTTGAAGTGAAGACACTTGATAATAAGGGAGAAGTTGCCACGACACGTTTGTGGATCATTGATCACGAAGGCAAGCAGTATTTACGCGCCGGAGCTGATTCGGGCTGGTATCTGCGTATGAAGGCCAATCCCAATATAACGATGACCAGAGATGGAAGAGAAGCGCAATATCATGCCGTCGAGCGTCAACACCTGATGGGCGTCGTCAACGTAAAAATGAACGAAAAGTACACATGGGGAGACGATGTCATCGGCGCCATGACAGGCAAAGAAGAGGCAATCCCGATGGAACTGCAGCCTCTCTGAATGTGGATTCATCAATCTCGCGAACTTACTGAAATACAGCCCGTTAGCCCGAATTCGAACCAGATACTTGTGTTATATTCCACTCGTGTTTCAAGTTTATATATGGATGTTCAATGCAAGCGGTAATTTGTGATCAGTTTGATTCGCCCGACAAACTAAAAATACAGGAAGTAGCCGATCCAACCCCTAACGCAAATGAAGTGCTCATCCGAATACATGCCACAGGGCTTGGTTATGTCGATGCATTGACCGTCGCGGGACTGTATCAAATTAAACCAGCTCTACCGTTTATTCCCGGAAACGAAATATCGGGTGTCATCGAACAAACAGGAGAGGAAGTAAAACACCTGCGCGTTGGTCAGCGCGTTCTGGCAATGCCCAGTCAAGGCGGACTCGCTGAATTGGTATGCATGCCCGAATCTAAATGCACACCGATCCCGGAAGTATTATCCCACGAAGGCGCTGCCAGTTTTCTCGTTAACTACTGCACCGCTTACCACGGCTTGGAGCTTTGTGGTCAACTGAAGGAAAAAGAAACCATCCTTATTCTTGGCGCCAGTGGCGGCGTTGGCATGGCTGCAATTGACGTTGCCAAGGCCATGGGCGCGGAAGTCATCGCTGCGGCCTCGACAAAAGTTAAACGTGATGCTTGTTTGGCATTCGGTGCAGATCATGTCGTTGACTACACAAATGCGAACTGGCGCGACGACGTCAAAAAGGCGCTCAACGGTAAACCGCTTAATGTCGTTTACGATCCAGTAGGCGGCGATTACGCCGAACCGGCGCTGCGGTCTCTCGGCCCAGACGGTCGTTTTCTGGTTGTAGGATTTGCCGGTGGGGGAATCCCCTCGGTGCCACTTAATTTACCGCTGCTCAAGCGATGTTCAATTATCGGCGTAAACTGGGGCGGTTATGTTGCAGCAAACCCATTGGAATCACGCCCAGTTCTGACAAAACTACTTGAATGGATCGCATCACGGAAACTGAACCCTCAGGCCGGGGAGACTGCGAGTCTGAATAAGTCAGGTGAGGCTATGATGAGAATGCTAAATCGCAAAGCGATCGGAAAGATTGTCATTATCCCCACAAACACGAAATAAACTTCAACAACACCGGTATCTACCAGATAGCGACGTAATTAAGGAGTCAGTATGTCAGACGCTAAAAAACTTAACGTGACACCTTTTGAAATACCCTCCGCTGAACAAGATATTGCAGACTTGAAAACCCGGCTCGCGCTAACAAGATGGCCTGATAAAGAAACACCAACGGACTGGAGTCAGGGTATTCCTCTCTCTTATATGCAAGAGATCAAAGAATACTGGCAAGATGAATACGACTGGCCACGTAGGGTTGCGCTATTAAACCAGTGGGATGGTTATATGACCGAAATAAACGGTCTGGATATTCATTTCCTCCACGTGAGATCAAAGCACAAGGAAGCCAAACCGCTACTACTCACCCATGGCTGGCCAGGTTCTATTGTTGAGTTTCAAAAAGTGCTTGGCCCTCTTTCTGACCCAACGGCACATGGTGGCAGCGCTGAAGATGCGTTCCATGTTGTATGCCCTACGCTCCCCGGATTCGGATATTCAGGCAAACCTGCCGCTACTGGGTGGAACATTGAGAAAATTGCTGAGGCCTGGGACACACTAATGGTCGGTATTGGTTACGATAGTTACTTCGCTCAGGGCGGTGATTGGGGCTCGATAGTCACTGCGATGATTGGCGTACAGAATAAGGGGCATTGCCAGGCGATCCATATGAATATGCCGATCGCGCCACCAGACCCACAAAAGATGGAAGATCTGACCGAGCTAGAACAAGGCGCACTTGCGGCGATGAAATTTTACCAGGACCACGATTCAGGTTACTCCAAGCAACAGTCAACAAGACCCCAGACACTTGGTTACGGTTTAGTAGACTCGCCTATCGGTCAAGCTGCGTGGATCATTGAGAAGTTTTACCAATGGACTGACTGCGAAGGTCATCCTGAAAACGTCCTAAGTAAAGATGAGCTCCTCGACAATGTGATGATGTACTGGCTCCCGGGGACCGGCGCTTCGTCGGCCCGCATTTACTGGGAGAGCTTTGGTGCTGGTGGCACGTCAATAGACAAAATCACCCTTCCAACGGGCTGCAGTATTTTCCCCAGAGAGATATTCAAAACCTCAAAACGATGGGCAGAATCCCGATTTACAAACCTCATTCACTTCAATGTGCTCGAAAAAGGCGGACATTTCGCTGCGGCCGAGCGGCCAGAGACCTTTGTCGATGAGATTCAAACCTGTTTTAGACAAGTACGCTAATTTGTCCTAATCTCACCTTTTACATAGGGTTGCGCGCAGTTATAAATACGCGTCCATTTTGAGGGCTCGGCAGTTTAGACAACTTGCCGGACCAGTTTACAGAAATCAGACTAATTAAAAATCAGGAGAGCCAAATGGCCAAAATCAAATTTGTCCAGCACGATGGTACAGAAATCGAAGTCGATGCTGAAATAGGTGCATCAATAATGAATGCTGCGGTAGACAACGGTGTCGCTGGAATTGACGCAGATTGCGGTGGTGAATGCTCTTGCGCAACATGCCACGTGGTTATTGATCCTGCTTGGGCCGGCAAACTTGGCGCGATTTCAGATCAGGAAAGCTCAATGCTCGACCTAAACCCAGACCGCGAAGAAAGATCACGTCTTTCATGTCAGCTTCCCATGACTGAGGCGCTGGACGGTATGATTGTTAATTTGCCTGAGTTCCAATACTGATCAAAAAAATACTCCCGCGGTCAGGCTAAATCTTGTCTTGCCGCTGCTGTAAAATACAAAGGCTGAATCGCGATCTGCGTTTCAGCCTTTTTTATGCGCGAAACTTATTTAGCGGATTGAATCGCCGCCTCAATAAACTTGATGTGGCTACCGACAAAAAACTCGGAATTGACTCTGTTCAGTATCTTCTTTTCCGCATTAATCAAAAATGTTGTTCGCCTGACGCCAAATCCCATGGGGCCATCTACCCCATATGCGCGAACCACCTTCTTACCCTCATCGAACAACAAAGGGAACGGCAACTTATGTGATGTCTTGAATCGCTGGTGACTCGCAACGGACTGGGGGCTGACGCCAACCACTTTCAGGTCTGCCCCAAGAATGTCATCGTGAATATCCCGAATACTACACGCTTCCATGGTACAGGCCGGCGTAAAGTCAGCCGGGTAGAAGTAAAGTATTAAGGGCTGCCCGTCGGCAAGAAGACTGACCAAACTGATTGAGGCGCTATTTTCGTCCAGCAACTCAAATTCTGGTGCACTATCTCCAATCTTCAGCATCGTGATTGTTCCGGTTTCAAAGGGCGGAAAGTCTAGCAGGATCGCACGGAAGTGCTACAAAAACTGAGTTTATGTTGAAGTTAAAATCAGGCGTGCAATTGCGAAACCCCAGCGGACCGCAGCGCCAGCCCAGAAGAGAAAAGAGCAGACGACAGATCACTAGCCTGGTTTTATATAATCGCCCTACCCGCACTTGCGCTGCTATCAGCGTATTTTTTCATTGGAGGGCAATACTAACCGGTCTCCAGATGCGCAAGCTCACCGCATCAAAGGTACCTGAACAGCATTTTTAATGATTAATCCATAGTTATTGCTTCTTCCCCTGATCCCGGTCAACTAAACTATCTCTATTAACCCTGACAATAATGTAATTTCAACGACTGAAATCAATATGACCACCTCCGAAACATCTGCTTCCAAGTTCAACGAAAAACAGGCCGACCGACAAGATCTGCCCATCGTTGTTTGCGCACTATACAAATTCGCGACTCTGGCAGACTTTGAATCACTTAAACCCCCGCTGCAGCGCAAAATGGAAAACCTAGGCATCCGCGGTACATTACTGTTGGCAACAGAAGGTATTAACGGCACTGTCGCCGGCACCAGAACCGCGATAGACGATCTGCTTGATTTCCTGATGAAGAATGAGATGTTCGAGGGCAGGCTTAAAGACATTCAGTGGAAAGAGTCCTTTAGCAAAGAAATCCCGTTTAACAGAACTAAGGTAAAACTGAAAAAAGAGATCGTTACCATGGGCGTCGATGCCATTGACCCTAACCTGATTGTCGGCACCTATGTGAAACCAGAGGCGTGGAACGACCTCATCTCTGATCCTGATGTCATTCTAGTGGATACTAGAAACGAGTATGAAGTTCAGATCGGCACCTTTAAAAACGCACTCAACCCCCATACCACAAGTTTCCGAGAGTTCCCTGAGTATACCGAAAAGAACCTGAATCCAGCGCTGCATAAAAAAGTTGCGATGTTCTGCACCGGAGGCATCCGTTGTGAGAAAAGCACTGCCTACCTAAAAGAACAAGGATTCGACGAGGTCTATCACCTCGAGGGCGGTATTCTCAAATACCTCGAAGAAGTCCCCAAAGAAGAATCAATGTGGGAAGGAGAGTGTTTTGTCTTTGACAACAGGGTCACCGTAGATCACGACCTGAAGCGCGGTCATTACGATCAATGCCATGCCTGTCGGATGCCGATCACAGAGCAAGACAAAAAAAGCAATGCATATCAGCCAGGGGTCAGCTGTCCGCATTGCATCAGTGACCTTACAGAGACACAGAAAGAGAGATTTATCGAAAGAGAACGCCAAGTCCAACTGGCGAAAAAGAAGGGTGAAGTGCACATTGGCGGTGACGCGAAACTTGCTCAGCAGGAAAACAAGGTTGCTAAAGCTGAGTTTAGAGCGCGTCAGCGCCGCCGTTAAAAATCGATGTCAGACACGAGTAAAGACTTTAGCAGGTCAGTCAACCCGACGAATGTCCTTCGCCATCATCAATCCTGATACAGCCAGTATCTGGATCAAGCATCCCAACTATCCCAGTGCATTATGGTCGATGCGGGCGGTCTTGCGGCTTTTTTGAAGTCAGTACCTTTGGTGTAAGCCACAGGCAGCAGCGCGATTTGCATCACATCATCCGGAATACCCAATAACTCTGCCGCCTGCTTCTCGCAGGCCAGATGCAATGATGTTAAGCAAGAACCAAGCCCTCTTGAACGAAGTGCAAGTTGGAAGCTCCAGACAGCCGGGAAAATGGAACCTAACATGGCAGCTACAGCCATAATTGGAGCGCCTTCAGGTGGTCTTCCCTGCATGCATGGAATGACATGTAATGGCGCATTCTGCAGGTTCTCCGAGAGGAACACCGCCGAATCAACGACGCGTCCAGTTTGTTTGTCACCGGATGCTTCTGCATTTTTTGCCTCGCCGGAGAGGTAGTCGACCGCAGCTACTCGATACAGATCAGCCAGCTTTGCTCTCTTGTCTGCATCTTCGACAACAATCCAACGCCAACTCTGAGAATTGGTTCCGGTCGGAGCCTGTTGCGAGAGTGAAATACACTCCTCAACAATCGAACGTGGTACCGGTTTTTCAAAATCGAGGCGCTTCCTCACCGCTCTTGTTGTGGAGAGTAGTTCATCCGTCATTGCTAAATCAAAATCCATCGTTACATCCTTTCAGGTAATTTTTCTTAAAATTATCGCTCAGCAGTGAGCAGTTTCGGTAAAAGTCTGAATACCTCAACGCTCGCACCCATTGCGATATGCGTTCCCCGGGTTTCAAAATGCTTTACATCGGGGCTCGTCTCATCAATACATGCACGCCACGCCACAACACCATCTAACTTGCTGTAAATGCTTCGAATCGGCACCGTTATTGGTTTCCGCTGACGTACATGCAACAGTTGATTCATCTCTTCCGGCGTCAGCCCAATTTGCCGCACCACTGCGGCACCGATGCTCGACGCGCCCACTCCGCCTTTAACCGGAGAACCAATCGTGACAACCCTCTCGATTAATTCAGGATGATCGCGGGCAATCTCTCTGGACAGTATCCCGCCACGACTCCAACCCACGAGGCGAACTTTCTGTCTATATTCATCGTGTAGCTCTCGAACTGCGGCAAGCACGCCGGGTAAATGATCCATCATCCCCCGGACGTTAACCCCCTGTCCCCACCCCTGACTCTTGTAGCCTATGGAATTAAGAAACTGGCGCAGGATGATAGTGGATGAGTCATCAGCCATAAAACCAGGCAACACCAGCACCGGCTCACCCTGCCCCCTCTTTGCCATGAACCTCAGGATAGGTAATTGCAATAGAAGTTGAGTCGCCTCCAGACCCGCGCGCGCTTCCATTAGTCTCAACAACGGCGTTGGGGGCGAAATAGGTTCAGTCATAGGGAACAGGCCTAACAAGTGACAGGCATTAAGAGGCTAGATTTAACAACGAGGATTGCATAACCTGCACAACCTTGTAAAGATGAAGCCATCATGAGATCCCAAGAAGCCAGAGAGAAGTTCGAAACTGCCGTTGAACGGCAAGATGAGGAAATACGACTGGACGAATCAGTGTTACTCATCGCCGCCGAAAGCAACAGCGGCATTAGCGTACAAAATTATCTCGACATTCTTGATAGCCTCGCAGAAAAATACCACGCATCAATCAACCGTGAATCTTCGTTGGGCGCATCCGCATCAGGCCTGAGTGAGTTTATTCATGGAGCCGAAGGCTTTAGTGGTAATGTGACAAACTACTATGCACCTGAAAACAGCTACCTGAACCATGTCATCGACGTCCGCCAAGGTATTCCAATATCACTTGCCCTGATTCATATATGCCTTGGAAAACGTCTCGACATGCCTGTTCGGGGCGTTAACTTTCCAGGTCACTTTCTGGTTCGCTATGGCTTTGAAGAACGCATCATCGTTGACCCTTTCTCAGGCAGAACGCTAAGCGAAGCCGACTGCGCAACCCTGTTGAACCAACTTGCCGGTCCCCGCGCAATCATTCAACCCGATTATTTGGAGACTGCGACCAATCGCAGTATCTTGATCCGGGTACTCGACAATCTGAAACAGATATTTTGGAAAAACAAGGCTTGGGATGAAAGCAAAGCCTGTATCGAGCGACAGCTGTTGTTATTACCAGATCAAAGCGAGTTCAATATTCAACTGGGAGCCATCTACGAAATGAAGGGTCAGATACCGCTCGCCCAGGACACTTACACGCGGGTGCTGCAGGAGTGCGAGGACGAGCAACTCACCAAGGTTGCGGGCAAACGTCTGCTCGCAATGGGATCTGCGAACAGAACAATTCACTAGCTCGCATAAAACATGCGATTTTCAGGCTGTCAGAAGCGCTAGAGCCTGAGCCGCCCGATTCGTCACACTTTCTTTGTACTTTTCGAGATCCATATCTCTATCTTCCCCCATCGCACCGACGAGGTATCGCTTGTAAACACCCTGCCCTATTGCCGCAAGGCGCCAATGCGAAAATGCCCGGTAGTAGTTGATCTCGGATAGATCACGTCCCGTATTCGTTGCGTAAATGTCGCAGAGTTCATCTCGCGATGGATAACCACCGACTGCAGTTGGCGCAGAATCTCCCTCCATTGCTTCAACTTCCTCGGGGGACACCCAGTTATTCAGCAAATATCCCACATCAGCTAACGGGTCTCCTAGGGTGCAAAGTTCCCAATCGAGCACCGCCTGAATCTCACCACTCTCCACAATCATGTTGCCGAGCCTGTAATCACCGTGCACGATAGTCGCACCAACCTGATCTGGCATTCTTTCCTCAAGTAATTTTGCACTCTCTTCCATCTCTGGTACTGGATGTGTTTTGGTTGCGACCCACTGTTTATTCCAACGCTTCAATTGCCGTGCCAAATATGCTTCTTTTCGACCCAGCTCACCTAGCCCCACATCATCAGGGTTAATCTTATGCAGGTTAGACAGCACGTCCATCACATGTAACCCCAGTGTGCGACGATCAGTTTCAACGACTTCCTGCCCTACGACCGAATCATGCAGTACAAGCCCATCAACATGATCCATCACATAGAAAGGTGCGCCGTTTACCTCAATGTCAGTACAAACGCCGATTGTGGTCGGCACCGGTATACCAGAATTTTGCAAAGCCGATACGATCCTGTGCTCCCGGGCAACATCGTGGGCGCTTTCTAACACATGACCAAGCGGCGGGCGGCGCAAAACGAAATCTCTACCGCTGGCATCGGTGCAGCGAAAAGTCAGATTTGAGTGCCCTCCGGCTATTAGCGAAAATGTTAGAGGTGCTTTCAGTTCAGGCACAGCATTTTCGAACCAAGCCGTTATCTTGTCTGCATCAATTCCTTCAATCATTATCTTATTACCCTGTTCAGTTTAAAATCTTTGATCATCGCCTATCACAAGGCTCATCTATTTACGCTCAATTTTCAACCGATGCCGCACCCAGCAATTCATCTGCACTTGACTGCAGACAAGCAGCAAAGAATTCAGGGTCTGGCACCATGTTTCGGCAAGCATTGACGGAAATGGTGATCTGCCCACAATAACTAAAAACAGGAAACATCAAGCCCATACCATCGTGTAGCGGACCCAGACCATATTGAGTTACCAGCCTTGCTCCCGCAGAGTAGAGCGGGAATTGCGGCCCAGGCACATTACTCACGACACAATTGTAAGGATGCGTGATCTGCTCGGCCATGCTCACCTCGGAATAAAGTCGTGAAGCAAGCGCGGCGGTTGTCGATGGAATAAACTGTCCGAAATCGGTCATCAGTTTTGCTCCCACAGCATTCGTCATCTCCTTCGAGGAAATTGCTGCAGTATGAACCGATTCTAGACGCTCAATAGGGTCCTCAATATCCGTTCCGAGCGCTACAGTCATGGCAGCCACACTATTCCCTTCCTGACCTGAATCTCCGTTCGATCGCACTGAAATTGGTGCCATGGCGACGAGCGAGTGATCTGGCAACTCTTTTTTCGACAGCAAATACTTTCGCAGAGCACCACCGCATATAGTTAATACAGCATCGTTAATCGTCGCGCCCTCGACTGCCCGTTTTACATTTTTGACCTTAGCCAGCTCAATAGTCCGTCCCTCGATAATACGGTGGCTCGAAATCACGCGGCCAAAACGGGTTTTCGGCACCGGGGTATTTACCGTGAACTTGCGCTGGGCAAGTCCCGCCTGAAAATTGGCCATTGCAGGTATCGCCCGCGCCATCACCTCGGCAAATTTGAGCGGCTGAGTGAAATTGTTAAATTGTGCCCGAGTCACAAGCTCAACAGGATTAGGCTCATCTTCACCTCTCCAAGGCGTTTCAGGCGGCTGCGGCAAGGCACCATGTGGTTCAAGACTATGCAACGCTTCAGTAATGTCCGCACCGGCGACACCGTCGATACAGGCATGATGAATCTTTGTAACCACAGCATAGGAACCGCTAGGCAAACCTTCAATAGCATCAAGTCCTTCGATAACCGTAAGTTCCCAGGGAGCCTTGGTCATGTCGAGCGGTCGGGAGTGCAACCTGGCGACTTGAATACACAGCTGACGCCAGTCACCAGGTTCTGGCAGCCGTATATGGCGGACATGAAATTCAAGATCAAAGTCCTTATCCTCAACCCAATAGGGGTGATCCAGATTAAAAGGTACTTCTACCAGCTTTCTTCGAAAGGTTTTTGCTAGGTGTAACCTGTCTTCTACAAATTGCAGGATATCCTTAAAGCGCTGTTTGCCACCCTCAACCGTTGAGGGGTCATAAATCGCTAGTCCACCAATATGCATTGGGCTGCGAGTGTTTTCTCCATAGATAAATGAGGCATCCTGGGCAGTTAATTGTTCCAAGCGGTGGTCTCCATCGCATTTAGGGTCTTAGAGACGCCAGAATACCTCAGCGAGAGATGATATTGCACCCGTTCACTGGTACCTTAAAGCTCTCCATTTGGAATATTGTTATGAAAATCAGGACTATTCGCTGTCATGAGATCAGCGAAGATATTAATACAGTCACGCTGGACGAAGCCGAACTATCCGCACCCGCTGATGATGAGGTGCAGGTAAAACTGATGGCCTGCGCTGTCAACTTTCCAGACATCCTCATGATACAGGGCAAGTATCAATTCGCGCCTCCCCTGCCCTTTGCCCCTGGCGGGGAAGCTGCTGGGGTTGTAGTTGCTGTTGGCAACGACATTGACGATATCAGCGCTGGAGACCGAGTTGTTTTGGGTATTCGCTACGGCGGTTTTGCGGAAGTGGTCAACGCGCCTCGAGAAACATTACAGAAAATTCCTGACGGACTTTCCTTTGAAAAAGCGGCTTCTTACAAAACAACCTATTTGACCGCGTACGTTGCATTAGCAATAAGAGGAAACTTGCAGCCGGGTGAAACTCTGTTAGTGCATGGCGCCACAGGAGGCGTCGGCATGGCTGCGGTTGACCTTGGTAAACACATGGGCGCAACTGTCATTGCGACAGGGGGAGACGATGTAAAACTGGAGGTCGTGAGGTCAAGAGGTGCAGATCACGTCATCAACTACACGCAGGAAGATGGCAGCCTCGGCGGCTTTCGCGAGAAAGTCAAAGCACTCACCGACGGCAGAGGCGCTGATGTGATTTACGATCCGGTCGGCGGCACCGTGTTTGATGAGTCCATGCGCTGCATTAACTGGGACGGTCGCATACTAACGATAGGGTTCACTAGCGGCGTCTGGCCAAAAGCAGCGGTTAACCACATTCTGATTAAACACATATCAGTCATCGGCGTGCGAGCCGGTGAGATCGGCAGAAGAAATCCGGCTATTGGTGAGCGATGCGATCGCGAGCTAACAGAACTACTTGAATCCGGTGCAATAGACCCTTACGTCTGTGCCGGTTTCCCGCTTGAACAGGCGGTTGAGGCGATGGACATGCTGACCCAGCGCAAGGTTGTTGGCAAGGTTGTCGTCACTATGAACGGATACACAATACAGGGAAATTAAGCCATGACCGACGTAGACGTCTACTTCTCCTTCAGAAGCCCCTATTCGTATCTGGCGACACCGGGGATGCTGCAGATTAAAAAAAATTACGATATTAATTTGATCCTGCGACCCATTTTGCCGGTCGCCATTCGCACCCCGGAAACCCTATTTAGCCCGGCAAACGCGCCGCGGGCCAGATACATTCAGCTAGATTGGCCAAGGAGGGCTCGCTTTCTGGACATGTCAGACAAATGGCCGTTCCCGGACCCGATTGTGCAGAACATGAGCACGCTAGAAGTGTCAGAAGACCAGCCCTATATCTACCGTCTTAGCTACCTCGGCGTGGAGGCACAACATCGCGGCAAAGGTCCGGAGTTTGCCTTCGAAGTCTCTCATCTACTATTCGGCGGGACTAAAAACTGGCATCAGGCAGATCACCTCAAGAACGCAGTTGCAAGAGCCGGATTGAACTTGGACGAACTGGAAGCAGCGATAGAATCAGGAGAGCAATTAAAGGCAATAGAACAAAACCAGAATTTTCTCGATGAAGCCGGACACTGGGGTGTGCCAACCTTCGTGATCAACGGTGAACCCTTCTTTGGGCAGGATCGCATCGAGACCCTTTGCTGGCATATGAACGGACTGGGTCTAAAAAAGAAGGATTAAAGACCCAGAGACGTTGCGATTAAGGCAACAGAGAACTTTCGTAAAGGGCACTCGCAGCATCTCATGGTAAAACTCTGATAGCCAAAGGAGACCAGCACAGATCATGAAAGAATCAGACTTGTACCAGCCATTAAAGACATACCTGGAGGCTCAGGGGTATGAAGTTAAGGGAGAGGTTCAGAATTGTGATGTATTGGCTGTTAGAGGAAACGAGCGCCCGATTGTTGTTGAGCTAAAACTTACTTTAAATCTGCAGGTTATCCTGCAATCCGTCGAGAGGTTGGCACTGACACCCAATGTCTATATTGGCGTGCCCCGAAAGACCAGGATCGTTACTAAAGAACGCAAACGCATTAATAAAATGCTTCGTAGACTAGGCGTCGGTTTGATCCTCATCGACACTGAACACAACACAAACTGTGTAGAGGTTGCGCTCGACCCAACCCCCTACAAACCGAGAGAATCGATGGTGCGCAAACAACGATTGCTCGGAGAGTTTGCCAAACGTGTTGGAGATCCCAACGCAGGTGGAAGCGAAAAACGAAAAGGCATCATGACCGCATATCGCCAACGAGCAATCTTTGTGGCAGAATTTTTACAAACTGCTGGACCAACCAAGGCGTCAGATGTCGCAGCGGCACTCGATCTGTCGGAAGCAAGAACCATCCTGTATCGAAATCATCATGGTTGGTACGAGAGAGTCGAAAAAGGCGTTTACACGCTTTCCCCTCGTGGAAAAACCGAGTTGCCACAATGGCAGAAGCACGGAGAAAATAAAGATGGATGACGTGTCGACTAAAGCACAGGCAGAGCTAATGCTCCCGAGCACTGATCTACCCGCTGACATGGCGTTCTTCGAAACACATGGTTTTCGCCTCGATCAAATCTTCCCTGCGGATAATCCTACGGTCGCCAGGCTATCCGGACATGGCCTGCGTCTTTGTATCGACCAAAATACAGTTTGTGAGCCCCCGACCATTCGGCTTGACATTAACCTCGCGCCCGATAGACATCGTCACCACCTCCAAGCGCCCAACGGCACTAGTTTAGTGTTTGGTGAACAACCTGAGACTATGCCTGTTCCGACAAACTACCCGTTTGAAGTGACGCGCCAGGCTAACGCTGATGAGCAAGTAACTGGACGCGCAGGCATGCTCTATCGCGACCTAATACCCAGTAGATTTGGTGGCCAGATGATAGCCTCGCACATCTCAATTCCTGTGGGCGGGCCAGTCAACGACATGGTTCACTTTCATGAAGTTGAGTTTCAGCTGATTTACTGCTACCGGGGTTGGGTCAAGGTTGTATATGAAGACCAAGGGGAGCCCTTAATCCTCAATCCCGGCGACTGCGTGACGCAACCACCGGGTATCAGGCATCGAGTGCTTGAATCTTCAGATAACCTTGAAGTGATAGAGATTGGTGTGCCCGCGATTCATATGACAAATATTGATCACGAACTCGAACTACCCACCAGCGCATTTCTGCCGGAAAGAGTTTTCGGAGGCCAAAGTTTCTGCCATCACGTCGCAGACGGGGCACCATGGCTGATTGATCACGAGGATAAAAACAATACAGGTTTTAAAGCCCGCGAGACGGGAGTTCAGGCCGCGAGTCGGGGCGTCGCAAGTGTGAGAGCTTTGCGACCCGTTGAGCCAACAACCTCAAACGAACACACAATGGGATTACATAAATGGCGAGACCAAACGGAAGTGCTCGCGTTTTACTTTGTCATGGAAGGTGGATTTAATCTGTTGACGATGGATAAGGACGAACACACCGCAACGCACGAATTGGCCCGTTGCGATAGTGTTACCTTTCCCAGAGGACAGCAATATTGCTTCCGTGATCTTTCCAATGATCTTGTGCTGCTGGAAGTGTTACTGCATGCCTCTAAGAATGCTGCTTAACAACACCCGCTTGCTCCAAATTTGATATTTCCTCTTCCGAAAACCCGCCTTCCGCGAGAATATCCCGAGTATGCTCACCAATCTCCGGGCCGTCTTTCGGCGGTTTTTTCCTGAAGCCGCCGACTTCAATAGGATTCCCAATGGTCCACTGGTAATCCGGATTGTCAGATTCAACTTTAACGATGGCTTCGTTCTCTATCAGATGGGCATCTTCAAGCACATCACTAATTGTCTCGACAACGCTAAAAGTTGCATCAACCGCCTCCAGCGCACTAATGACGTCAACTAAGTTCATCTTTGCGAAACCCTCGGCGAAACGCTGGCGTAATTCTTCCCGACATTCCATGATGCCAACCATATCTTGAAACCGCTCATCCTCGAGCCACTCGGGATGCTTTAACGCTTTACACAGCAGCGGCC
>UPTG01000060.1_pt1 | contig 97380 bp, 91 predicted proteins | sample 2160121 | NCBI WGS metagenome assembly UPTG01 (sample SAMN06266255, study PRJEB28933) | marine metagenome | isolation source: Columbia River Estuary | place: USA:Columbia River Estuary, USA | collected 2014-07-27 | reverse complement strand
AGTAATCCTCCCAGATTGTCTTCGGTTTGCCGAAGTAAACTCTTAAAATCCCACAATGTGAGATTATCTACCAAATTACTTGAAATTTGCGATCCGACAAGGCCTAATAAATTTATTCAGGCGCAAGGGATAAGAGATGGACCAAAGTCACGAACAAACGGGCGCGGAGTCTTTGCTGGAGGGCCTGTCGCGATCTGGCATTCAATATATGTTTGCAAATGCCGGTACGGATTTTCCGCCGATCATCGAAGCTCTCGCGCGGCGTGATCCATCTGCGGCGCCTGTTGCATTGACGATACCGCATGAAACCGCCGCCGTCGCAATGGCTCATGGCGCTTACTTGGTCACAGGTCGCGCCCAGGCGGTGATGGTGCATGTGAATGTCGGGCTCGCCAATTCCGTGATGGGCGTGATCAACGCGGCGTCCGACAATATCCCGATGCTGGTCATGTCAGGTCGCACACCGATTTCAGAGCGCGGCCGCAAGGGCGCGCGAATGACGCCCATCCAATATGGTCAAGAGATGTTTGACCAGACGTCACTCGTTCGGGACTTGGTGAAATATAGCTACGAAATGCGCTATCCTGAACAAGGAAAACAACTGGTTATGCGTGCCATGTCATTGGCAACCTCTGAGCCTCAAGGCCCGGTTTACCTCTCGCTCCCAAAAGAACCTTTGTCAGAAACTGTGCCCGAAAATACGCAAACGCATCATCCGATGCCGCCCTCTGCGACCAAGATCTTGCCCGATCCAGAGGCCATCGCCAAACTTGCGCGTCTTCTTGAAACCGCATCACATCCCGTGATTATTTGCCAGCGTGGCGACACCGAAGGGCGTCTTTCGAAGGCGCTTTCAACCCTTGCGGCAAACCATGGGATTGCGGTGTTTGAACCTTTTTTGCTGCGCAATGTCCTGCCGTCAAACGATCCGGCGTTGCAGGGCTATCATGCCAGCGGGCCCAGGGATGCCGACCTCATTATCGTCCTTGATAGCGATACGCCATGGATTGAGGCCACCAATGCCCCAGGTCCAGAAACCACGGTCGTACACATCGGCCCCGACCCCCATTTCGCGCGTATGCCGGTGCGTGGATTTAGGACCGATCTTGCCATTTCGTCAGATCCTGTCGAGGCGATTCTCGCAGTTGACCGCGCGGCGCGGCCATCTTCGGCAGCCGGGCCGCGCCGCAAAGCCCTCGCGCAATCGGCATTTCAGCGTCGGGACGCGGCCCAGGTCAAAGCCAAGGCAGGCGATACAAATCCAATGAGCGCTGAATGGATCAGCCACTGCGTGTCTGAGATCATGGACGAGAAGGCTGTTGCATTTTCTGAACTGGGCCTATTGCCCGCATATATGACCCTGAAAGGGCCAAACCGACTGTTCAATAATGTCCACGCCGGAGGGCTGGGCTGGGCGATGCCTGCCGCGCTTGGGGCGCAATTGATGCAACCGGACCGGCTTACAATCGCATGTATGGGGGATGGCAGCTATATGTTTGCCAATCCTGTGGCTTGCCACCAAATTGCAGAGGCTTTGCGCCTGCCCATTCTTACCATCATCAAAAATAATGCGATGTGGAATGCTGTGCGCCGGTCTGTGGTGAACGGCTATCCTGACGGGACAGCTGCGATGTCAAACACCGTTCCCTTGACCTCGCTTGAACCGCTTCCAGACTTCGCCGCCATCGCGCGCGCGTCACGCGCGCATGCCGAACGGATCGAAGATGGGCGCGAGCTGCCAGCGGCGCTCCAACGTGCATTAAGCATTATAAGAACCGAAAAGCGCCAAGTTCTGCTTGATCTACGCTGCGCCGTCTCAGACATTCATTAAACGTATCGCAGGCGGCGGCCGCCAACCTATGCGTCAAACTTGCGGTGGCAACGGACATCTTGCGCCTGTGCTGCGCCTGTGTGATTGGTCTTTGGCTTTGCCCTAGTCTTTCGGCTTCTTGCTGAAATCTGCGACTTCGTCAAAAGAGACCCCCATCTGGTCCCCAATTTTTTTGAGCAGAGGCAATTGGACGGCCATATCCATGATGGAGTCCATCGCCAGCCCGACCGGATCACTTTTTCCGCCAGAGCTCACCCCATGACCCATTCCAGAGATATGATTCACGTTGATAGACTTTATCTTCTCTGCTGGCTTCACCATTTCAGTGATGATTTTGGGCATGGCGTTGAGCCGGCTTTTCTCGAGCTCCATCGCGATCATATTGTCAGACCTGGCATTTTCTGCCTCAATATGCGCGCGATTGGCTTCCGATTGGGCAATCTGTGCGGCTTTTTCTGCGGCCGCCAACTCGCGAATGGCCGCCGCTTTGTCTTTTGCTGTGGATTTCTCATTCTCCGCGGCAATCGATGCGCGCAGCGCCGTATTTGCGGCTTCAGATTGTGCCGATAGTTTCGCCAATTCAGCCCGGCGATTGGCCTCAGCGATGGCGCGGGTTGTGCCAATCGTTTCATGGGCTTTGACCGCCTCAGCGCGGGCGAGATCCGCCGAGGCCTGCGCTTTGCTTTCTTCAGTGCTTTTGGCCGAAACGGCGATTTTACTCTCTTGCTCGGCGATAAGGATATCGCGTTCGCGTTCGACCTCGGCTTTTTGAATGAATTTCTCCATTTGGATTTTTGCTTCACTTGAGGCCCGCTCACTTTCGGCCTTTTGCCGTGCGATTTCAGAAATTTGTGCCGCAGCGAGGGTTTCAATCTCTTGTTGTTGCGCGATTTGCGCCCGGCGTTCTTCGAGATCAATTTCCAGGCTTTTGCGCGAGGCTTCCATCGCTGCACGGCGAACAGAGACTTCGCTATCGGCATGGATTTCGGCGCGTTCTTTCTTCGATTTGGCGATGACCTCAGCCAGTTTGCGCATGCCTACGGCGTTGAAAGCATTATTTTCATCAAGCGCGGAGAAGGGAGTTTGGTCCAGGCCAGTTAGGGACACACTGTCCAATTGCAACCCGTAACGCGCCAAAGTGTCTTTCAACCCGTCGCGCACGTCGGCCACAAATTGGGCGCGATTTTCGTGCAATTCATCCATCGTCATCCGGGCTGCGACAGAGCGGAGCGCGTCAACCATCATGCCATCAATCAGATTGCGAAGCTCATCGCGTTGGAACGTGCGTTTTCCTAAGGTTTGCGCGGCGCGTGTGATCGCATCGGCATTGGGGGATACGGACACATAAAACTCCGCGCCGACATCGACCCGCAAACGATCTTGCGTAATCAATGAGGCCTCCCCATGACGGCTGACGTCCAGGCGCAGGGTTTGCATGTTGATGCGGCTGATTTCGTGAAAATAGGGGATTGCAATGACCCCGCCATCAATGACAACGCGCCGACCACCGATCCCGGTTCGCAGGAGGGCCACTTCATTTGTGGCACGGTCATACCACCATGCTGCAAGGGCTATGAAAACGGCCACACAGATGACCCCGAGAATTATCCAGCCTAAGAAACTCATATTCTCTCTCCTTATAAACTGTGCTTATTGCACAGAATGTTTGACGCCATGCCGCCGTCTGTCGGGATATTTGTCCCGCGAATCCAGCTGGTCATGTCACTTAACAAAAACATAATCACGGGCGCGATGTCTTCGGCGCGGCCCGGGCGGTCCATGATCCGTCGATCCTCCTCCGCCCGGGCTCCCAGGGTTTGGAGAAAATCATCCAGAATTGGGGTATCTACCGGGCCCGGGCTGACGCAATTCATGCGGATGCCCCTGTCTCGCCAGGTCCATCGGTTTTGCATGGTCCAAGCGATAAGCGCTTCTTTAGAAAAGAAATAGCTTCGCCCGCCGTCAGATGTGACGTTCCATTGCGCGATGAATGCGTCAAGATTGTAGAAATCTAAATGCTCGGCGGCTTTGATCGCATCGACAGAGTCGGGCCAGCCCATCCCGGCGAGTGAGGCGACATTCACAATGCTGGCACCCTCCGCAAGTTTTGGGATGAGCCCATAAGTTAAGCGTTTCAAACCAACGAGGTTCACCCGAAGCAGCAGGTCTGCAGTCTTGGTGGGAGGCAGGCCGGCATTATTGACCAACCCGTCAATCCCATCGGGTAAGACATCAATAAGCGCGTCGATTGCGCGGGGGTCGGACAGATCTGCGCGATAGAATTCTTCAACATGGTCGAAGTTTTTGGTCATATCTATCCCGAGCACCTCTGCCCCTTGCTCCGTTAAACGGCGCGCTGTCTCCCAACCAATGCCAGAAGAGGAGCCCGTGACGACAATGCGTTTTCCTTTGACTAAATCGCGCATGATTAAAACACAGGTGGGAAGGGTTTTTGACCACGGTCTAGGGTGATCCATCGCGTTTCAGAAAAGCTTTCTAACGACCATCGCCCGCCATAGCGGCCTAATCCGCTTGCCTTTGTGCCACCAAAGGGTGCGTGGGCTTCATCGTTGATCGGTGCGCAATTGACATGGCACATGCCCGTCTCGAGGCTCTGCGCCATGTCTATCGCGCGATGTTCATTTCTTGTGATGATCCCACAGGAGAGACCGTATTCGGTATCATTGTTCATCGCGATTGCCTCTGCATCTGTGTGAAAGCGGCTGACGATTGCAACGGGACCAAAGGTTTCATCCCGCCAAATATCCATGCTTGGATTTACATGAGTCAAAATTGTAGGTTCAACAAAGCGGCCATTCACAGTGCCACCCAGCGCAAGTTTCGCGCCTTTGGCCAGGGCATCTTGCAATTGAGATTTCACACGCTCTGCCTGACGATCATTGATCAAGGGTCCGATAACGTTCGATTTATCGGCAACATTGCCAGTTTTCAATTTGGCCGCGCGGGCCACAAACCCTTGCATAAAACTGTCATAAACGCTGTCTTGGACCAATATTTTTTCCACACTCATACACACCTGGCCCTGATGCATAAAGGCGCCAAAACTTGCAGCGGATGTCGCTCTGTCCATATCCGCATCATCCAAGACAATGAGGCTGTCTTTACCTCCGAGCTCAATGCAGGCTTTTTTCAAATGCGCGCCACATTTGGCGGCAATGCGCCTGCCAACGGCGGTTGAGCCTGTAAATGCCACACCCTTCACCGTCGGATTATCGACCATTTCATCGCCCACCGATGCCACGTTATCGCGTGAGCAGGTAATGACGTTGAACACTCCGGGGGGCAGTCCCACTTCTTCCATAACCTCAGCGAAGAAAATGCCGCCCATATAGGGTGTCTCTTCCGAAGGTTTGAGAACGATGGTATTGCCCATGGCCATTGCGAAAGAAAACGGACGAGCGGCCAAAATACCTGGAACATTCCAAGGACTTATGACCCCGATGACCCCCATCGGGGTTCTGATTGCTTGGCTGACTTTACCGTTTAACGAAGGCAGGATCTCTCCAATTGGAGCATAGCACAAAGCGGCTGCGGCCTTGAATATCTCCGGCATGGCCTTGGTCTCATAAATGCCCTTGCCATACCAGCCGCCACCTTCAAATTGGGCTGCGTTGACAAATTGATCTGCCTTGCGTTCGATTGCCGCCGCGATTTTCAACATATATTCAGCGCGCTCTTGAAATTTCAGAGCTGACCATGCGGGGAAGGCTTGCTGGGCCGCGTCAATCGCCTGCTTGGTTTCCGTCACTGAGGCATTGGGCACCCGCGCCCAAACCTGACCGTCGGACGGATTGAGATCGTCAAAATGACCGCTCGTTTGTTGCCATTGCCCATTGATGAAGAGGCCTTTTATATTTTCGGCCGTGTGGGTGCTATCGAGCATGTTACTCCCTTTCAAATTGGCCCGATGGACGTCTGCGAAAGACTTCGACGTGCGGGCGCTTGTAAATTTCAACCACAGGCGGCGGTGGGCCGTCTTCGTGTGGCGCGGGCTGTGGCAATGGAGAGGCGGCGTAGGTCGGGCGAGAGGCCGGCCTCTGACGGCGAGCGGTGGCGGCGGTGGATTCTATATCTTTCAACACGGACTCCAGGCGCGATTGCGCCACCTTTTCTGCCTGCTTAACACTGCTGCTTGACGGAGAGGTCAAGGCCCGCGTCGATGCTTCGCTGGCTGAAGAAATGAGATCCTCAATCGAGCCCCCAATCAGCTGTTCGGCGCTCCTGCGCGGCAAAGCCGGGCCTGGGGTAAAGCGCGGCTCCACAGGCTGCGTCTCAATCGTCTGAGGCGGCGGCTGATTGCGCGTAGTGTTGTTAGCCCCTAAAAATGCCTTTTGAACTGAGGGATCGGAGCGCAACTGCGCCGCGCTGTCTTCGCGTGTGATACGGGTGTTTTCCAGCAGATATCCGCGATCGGCGATGGCCAAACTTTGTTTGGCATTCTGTTCAACCAGCAAAACGCCAATGCCCAGATCTTTGACGACAGCAAGGTTTTGGAACAATTCCCGGCACAATAGCGGAGATAGGCCCAATGAGGGTTCATCCAGCATTAATATATCCGGCGCTGACATCATTGCACGGCCAATAGCCACCATCTGCTGTTCGCCACCAGACATGGTACGCGCGATTTGAGTTTGGCGTTCAATCAATTTGGGAAAGAGATTTAAGACACGCTCAAGATTTTGCGCCTCATCCGCGCGGGCGCGGGCGGAATAGGCGCCGAGTAGCAAATTTTCTTTGACCGTCAAATCGCCAAATATTGCCCGCCCTTCTGGCACCAACGCCACGCCTTGCTCAACAATTTGATCTGAGTTGAGCGCGGTAAGCGATGCGCCATTCAGCATCACTTGGCCGGAAACTCGGCCTTCGCATATTCCGGCAATAGCTCTGAGCAGAGTTGATTTCCCGGCCCCATTGGCCCCCAGAATGACCACAATTTCACCAGGTCCAACGCTGAGTGACACTTCATTTAAAGCTGGATGTTGCCCATAGGCCGCGCTGAGCCCTCGCACGTCAAGCATTGTCATCTCCCAAATAGGCTTTAATGACTTCTTTATCGGACAGGACTTCTTCGGTTGTGCCTTCGGCTATTTTGGTCCCGGAAGACATGACCACACAACGGTCGCACAGCGATCTGATGGCATCCATCACGTGTTCGACCATCACGACAGTTCGCCCCTCATCACGCAAATCATGAATAAGTTGGATTCCAGTTTCCAATTCCGTTGGGTTGAGACCAGCGAGCCATTCATCCAAAAGGAGAACTTCGGGTTCCCCGGCCAATACGCGCGCGAGTTCGACACGCTTTTGATCAATATATGTGAGCGTAGAAATGGGCGCATGGCTTTGCCCCTCTAGGCCGACGCGCTCCAGCATCTCCAAGGCGAATTGATCTGCATCGCGACCCCAGCGACGTTTATGCCCAAACACCGCCCCGGCTTTGACATTTTCTAAAACAGTAAGGCCCGGCAAAAGGCGTACCAGTTGAAAGGTACGTCCGATCCCTTCACGGCAAATGTGTTGCGGTGGCAGATTAGAGATCTGGCGCCCGTGCAAAGAAATTCCCCCCTCGCTTGGGGTGTAGACGCCAGAAATCAAATTCATCATGGTGGTTTTGCCAGAGCCATTAGGGCCAATCACCCCAACCATTTCCTGCGCGGCCACATGAAAAGACATTTTCGAGACAGCCACCAGCCCATCGAAGCGTTTGGTCACGCCTTGCACAGAGAGCACAGATTGAGTCTTGTGTCTCATTTCAAAGTCCTCGACCAGATGCGCAATTGTTCAAGCCGTCCAACCACGCCATGGGGAAGGAAATACACAATCACCAAAAAGGCAATGCCCAGCACCAATATGGATTGGTTGGGAAAGTTCGTGTCGACCCAGTTCCAAATCAGCAAGAAGAGGATGACCCCGACAACTGGCCCCCAAAGCCGGCCTGCGCCGCCCAAAAGCGCCATGATCACCACAAAGAAGCTCAATTGCGGTGAGAAGACTTGGTTGGGCTCAATATAGCTCCAGCGTGGGGCAATGATGGCGCCGACAAGCGCGGCGAAAAATCCGGTCGTGGTGAATAGGATCACCTTGACCTTGGCGGTATCTATGCCGACATGCCGCGCCACAGTTTCATCACCGCCAATAATTCGAAGTGCAAAACCCAGCCGTGATCGGCTGATGATCCAGCCTAAAAGATAGACCGCCACGGCAACACCCAGCAGCATCCAATAGAGATGTTTGTCGGTGAAATCGGTAAAGACATACAGACCCCGTGATCCCAAAAAGTTATTTTGGATCCAGGAGACCAAATTGCGGATCATTTCTGCCAAGCCCAAGGTGAAGATGACAAAGTAGACGCCGGAGAGGCGGAGCGTGGCGAGCCCAATCAACGCCGCTAAAACCGCTCCAACACAGGCCGACAAAGCCGCCATGGACCAAAAACTGGCCTCATAGTCACTCATGCCTGAGCCCACCAAAAAACCGCCTATGCCGAAAAAAGCGGCTGTTGCGAGGCTGATGTAATGTGTTGGCCCGGAAAAGAGGACCCAGGATGTGGCCAGCGCGACATACATCATGACATCAACGCCAATGCCCAGCCAATAAATATCCACAACTAAGGGCCAAAGCGCTGCTAAAAACGCAAGGATTGCTGCAATGATCAATTCTTGTACAGTTGAGGCTTTCATGTGTTGCGCCTTCCAAACAGGCCCTGCGGGCGAAACAGTAAGATCAAAACGAAGATGAAGTAAGCAGCAGCTAAGGTCAGGCCAGGGTCGACCAATGTGGCCACGGTGGTTTCTACAATTCCGAGAATAATGGCCGCAATGATCGCACCGCGAATTTCGCCGACGCCGCCCATGATAACGATGATCAGCGCCTTAAGAGTGAACACCACACCGATGGATGCATCCAGCGTGATAAAGGTCGAAATCAGGGCGCCACCGACGGCCGTTATCGCTCCACCTATGGCGAAGGCGACGGCCGATAGTCTTGGCACATTGATGCCCACCAGTCCTGCCGCTTCGGTCGACACAGAGACGGCGCGAACCGCAACGCCGGAGCGTGTTTTATTGAGCCATAGGTAAAGAACAAGGGCGATCAATGTGGCGATTAAAAACGCCACCAATCGGCTCAATGAGGTTGTTGACCCGAGAATTTGGATGGGCTCGCTGAGATATTTATAGGCGAAAAAGCCACCCTCTATGGAAGTCATTATGCCAATCAAGATGAAGGACATGCCGAAGGTTGCCAGAATGCTATCCACTTCGAGCGCTCCCCTAGATTTGGAGCGGCGCACAAGGGGAGCCAATAAAAGGTTATAAATTAAAAGGTTTCCAATGAAACTGATGGGTATCACGATCAAAATCGTCAAAAGCGGGCTAATCTGGCTTGATGTGTAAAGCCAAAATGCGGCCAATGAGCCAAAGACCAAAACCTCGCCATTTGCGAGATTCATTATGCGCGCGACCCCATATTGTAGATTCAAACCCATAGCGACCAGCGCATAGGTGCCTGAAAGCAGGAGGCCCGAAATAAGTATATCGATGATTTGCATGATGCTTGTTTCTCCCCGGCGCGGTCGGCGCGCCGGGGATTTGCTCTATATTATTTCCAGCCATCTTTTAGGCGGACATCAACGGCACCTTCGACGTTGGATCCTTTAACGCCTCGAAATACGCCGTCTTGCCATTGGCCAACTGACCAAAACGTATCGGAAAAATTGTTCTTAAAGCTCAAATCGCCCATCACTGTGTCGAAACTGTTATCCTTGATATATTGCGTGACCGTGTCGCGGTCCAAAGTCGCAGCGCCGACGATTGCTTGTTCCAAAATTTGCAAAGCCGCATAGGTATTGGCAGAGGCCCAATAGTCCGCAGTTTTGCCGGTAATCTCAGAATGTGCCGCGCGATAGGCTGCGATTGCCGGATCATCTACATTGGTTCCGCCGGCTCCAAGCACATTATTGATTTTGCTGCCGTAAACACCGCTAAACGCTGGAAAACTCGTTGCAACGGCGGAATAATAGACATTTACATCCAAATCTTCGATGATCGCTTGCTCGGCCAAACCGAAGCTATCGGGTGGATAGGACCAGGCGATAAAGGCTTTTGCACCGCTCTCTTTCGCGCCTTTCATAACCGGGGATAGATCTGGAGTGCCCAGGGGGTAAGATTTGTCATAAACAATGTCAAAACCTTCTGCGGCGAAGAGTTCCCGCGCGCGGTCGGCCAATTCAATCCCAAAGGCATCGGCAACGTTGACCATTGCAACCTCATTTCCAATCGTCCCTGCGGCGCGCTGCTCGACCAAGATTTCGGTCACGCCCTGCACGAATGCCGTTGTTGTCCCGAGGGTAAAGAACAGGTTTGGATAACGCTGTGTCAGCTCTTCCATTTTATCGGTGATGGCTGATACGGCGATCATTGGGTAGCCAAATTTTCCGTAAATTGGCGCGGTCGCAATGTTAAATCCCGTGCCATAGGGCGCCACGATAAAATCTACCTTGTCTTGTGTCGCAAGGCGTTGAGCCAGTTTGATATGTTCGCCAGGATTGGTTTTATCGTCATATTCAATCAGCTCAATTTGCATCATTTTGCCGCCGACATCCAAACCGCCGCGCGCATTGACTTGCTTAACCCATAGTTCAACGTTGGGCCATTGTGTGACCACCGCACCGCCGGCCAAACCGCCCGTTTTGGGTGCAATTGCGCCAATTTTTATAACATCGGCCGCTTGTACGCCCGATGTAAAGAGAGCCATAGCCGTCGCGACTGTGGCAAGTTTTCTCAGAGTTCTTGTGAACATTATGTCCTCCCAGGTGACTAATTAAACAAACTACCAACAATTTGGGCTGGCTATGGGCCTCATTCGCGTCCGGACCCTTTTTTTCGATTGGACCTGATATAGTCCAGAGAGTCTAGTTTTATGTTGCAACATTTTCGCTGGACGCAAAAACCGCACCATCCATCAGTTTTCGGGCGGTGCGCAAGACTTCGATGTCGACGAGCTGACCATTCTCGGTGCGGCCCATAATTGTCATTTCGCCGCTTGGGTGTTCGATGGCCAGGGTCATCAGATCGGTTCGATCAAATTCGGCCAAGCCCTCTGCGACGGTGCCTTTTGTGAGACAGGCCGTCGCGACACTCACAGCGCCCAAAACGCCAATGGCTTTATGACATGTGTGGGGAATGAACGTTCGGGTGGTAATGGCGCCGCCATTTTGGGGCGGTGAGATAATCGTCATCTTTGGTACCGTTTTGCGGGCCACATCGCCGAGAGTCATGCGGGCGCCGGCGATGCGGCGAATGGCTTCGAGGCGCGCACGTAGGGTTGCGTTCGTCTCAAGCGTGCTCGGCGCCTCTGTACCGGTTAGCCCAAGGTCGATTGCGCGCATCAGCACGCAGGGCATGCCATTATCGATCATGGTGAGCTCAATGCCGTTGATCGTATCTATGGGCTGCCCGGTCGGGAAAACTGCGCCACAGGTGGATCCTTCTGTGTCTTCAAACGTCACGGCTATGGCCGCAGATGTGCCAGGAACGCCGTCAATGCGGGCATCCCCAGAGTAGGTGACGCGTTTGTTTGGCGTTTTAACACGAGCGATTGCAACTTGGCTGGTGTTTTGCATGAAAATGCGCACGGGTGTTTCGCCGATTTGCGCGGTGACCAATGCGCGCTCAATGGCAAATGGGGCCACGCCAGCCAGCAAGTTTCCGCAGTTCTGTGCATCACTGACGCGGCCTTCCTCGACAAAAACTTGCAAAAATAAATAGTCAACATCAATGCCCGGCCGCCTGGATGGTGCGACGATTGCGGCCTTGGAGGTCAGAGGATCGCCCCCGCCCATGCCGTCTATTTGGCGCGGATCAGGCGAGCCCATGATCGATAACAACAATAGATCGCGTTCCGCGCGGTCTGCCGGGAGGTCGGATGCCAAAAAATATCCGCCCTTAGACGTGCCGCCGCGCATCCACATGCATGGGATCCCACTAGACATATTTCAACCCTTTGGCCTCCAGCTGCGCGCGCATGTTATACATATCAAGGCCAAGTTCACCTTTGGCCAATCGCGCGCGTTTGAGCTCCTCATTGGCGAGGCGTTTTTGAGCGGCTTTCAACACCTCAGCCGCATCGCTGCGTTTGACGACGCAGATTCCGTCATCATCTGCGACCATCACATCGCCGGCCTCAACTTCAACACCGGCGCAGATTATGGGAACGTTCACAGATCCCAAGGTTTCCTTAATGGTGCCCTGGGCTGAAATCGCCTTTGACCAAACCGGAAAGCCCATCGCTTCAAGATCCCGCACATCGCGCACACCCGCATCGATGATCAAACCGCGGCACCCGCGCGCCATTGCCGATGTCGCCAGCAGATCCCCAAAATAGCCCGCGTCGGATGGCTGTGTCGTGCCCAGAACCAGAATGTCACCAGCCTGGATTTGTTCAATTGCCACATGGAGCATCCAGTTGTCGCCCGGTGGCGCCAGGATTGTGAGCGCAGATCCTGCGATGCTCGCCCCGCGATAAATTGGCCGCATGTAGCTGGCCAACATCCCGGTGCGGCCTTGGGCTTCATGGACCGTGGCAACACCTGCGCGTGCGAGCCTGTCGATGACCTCAGGATCGGCGCGCGCGACAGTCTGGACAACCACGTTCACGTCAAGCGCCCTTAAGCTTTGGCAAGACGCCGTGATTTTGGGAGGAGTCAAGAGATGTCAATGTCGGTGTCTCCTTTTGGGGGGGCGCAAAAGCGGTTGCGGTTTGCGTCAGCCCGTTTGCCAAACTAAGCGGCCCTTGATCTGTGTATCGCTCAGGATGACTGAGGCCCGCGCCGCTGCTCATAACGTGTCGATCGTGCGGGGAAACACTGACTGGAACCCTTCAGCATATTTGCAATCGCGGCCACCAGATTGCCCGCCTGAATTGCGTTTGAAATGGTTGGCCCTTTGTTGGGCGACACGGGTGTAATACTCCCAGAGGTGTTCTTGACCGCGCATACATTCAATGGCCGCGCGTTTTTGATCCCAAACAGGTGTGATGTCGAGGAAGGTATCAGGCTTCCACGCCATTTGTTCGGTTTGATGGGGTTCAAATAGATAGAGTTGCGGCGCTCCAAGCACTTTTTGCCCAGGATTATGACCCCAGGCTTGGGCGATCATACGGCATTCAAGGGCGACTTGCGTCGCATAGGCGTGATCGGTGTTATAGGGGTCGATCTTGGAGTGACTGAGCATGAAATCAGGCTGCACTGCCCGGATCACATCAACCAGCTTGTATTTATCGTCGCGGGTCAATTCCAATGGGTAGTCGCCAAAATCAAAAAATTGGATGTCGTGCACATTGAGGGCGGCAGCCGCAGTCTCGGCCTCGATCCGCCGCTCGGTTTTGACCCGCTCCAGGGTCATGCCGTCTTGTTTCCACAGCTTTGCACTTTCGCCCCTTTCACCGTAAGAAAGACAGACCACGGTGACGTCATAGCCCTGTTTCTGGTGCAAGGCGATGGCCCCGCCGCAGCGCCAGACGAAATCAGCGGAATGGGCAGAAACAACCAGGGCAGATTTTTGATCAGTCATCGTATAACCTCTTTCTAGAAGTGGTTTCAGGCTGGAAAAGCCACCGCTGCGCGACGCCGAGGCTTGTGCGCAAGACCGCCCAGGTCACCGGCCAGAGATGACCCTTGGATCCCGCAACACATCTTTGGTTTCGTCCTTGAAGATGACGTCCAAAAGCGGGCCTGGCCGGAGTGGTGGAATTTGCGTTTTGACACGGAGAGTTTCTTTCATGGTGATCGGAACATGCGCAGAGGTACTGTCAGATTGCATACAGAAATTTTATTCGGCAAGTGATTCTTACCGTATTTTCGCGAAATTCGCCAAGAAAACCACCATAATGTATACAATTTGGCGGCCCCGGAGGTGAATTCATTGAATGACCTAAGGGCTTTTTGTGCGTTCTATGCGCGGCATCAATTGATGAGGCTGAAGTTATATGCCATGCCAGCGCAGCGGTATGCGGCCTCGACAAAGGGGTGCGGAGCCTTTGGGGTGTTCAGTTGGATGGCAAGCGATGGAATGGGTGAATATAGTTTGTTTGGTGCTCGCTTTTTACTTTGGCGGCATGATTAAGGGGGCAACGGGGGCGGGTGCGCCGATAATCGCCATACCGATCATCTCCTTACTTTACGACGTGCCGACAGCGGTGGCGGCCTTCACGGTGCCGAATTTCCTGTCCAATGTTTGGCAAAGTTGGAAATTTCGAAGCCATCAAGTCACAGGCAGCTTTGCTTGGATTTTTGCGGGCGCCGGGCTCCTGGGGGCCGGGGTGGGCACTTTGGGCTTGGCATATCTGCCGCCTGCGCTCTTGTCTGTGATACTCAGCGCTATTGTGATTGCCTATTTGATCTTTCGCAGGGTCAAGCCGGATTGGAGCCTTCCTCTGCCAGTCGCCAAGCGAGTTGGGCCGTTGGTTGGGTTTATTGCTGGGACGTTGCAGGGGGCGGCGGGTATCTCGGCGCCTGTGTCTATAACCTTTCTGAATGCCATTAAGCTGTCACGCTCTGGTTTTATTGCAGTGGTTTCTATGTTCTTTGTTGCCATGTCGTTGGTGCAAATGCCCCTGCTGGTGCACTACGAATTGTTAACGCTGGAGTTGGCGGGATATGGGGTGATTGGCACGGCGCTGATCTTTATAGGCATGCCGTTTGGTGAGTGGATCATATCTAAGTTCCCAGCGGAGCGGTTTGATGAAATTATCCAAATTCTATTATTTGTGATGGTATTGAGTTTGATTTTCAAAGCGCTTGGGGCGGGGTAAGCGCGGATTTTTTGGCCGTCCAACCTGATTAATGTATACAATATCTTATTATGAGGTCGTAAATTTGCGATAAATTCCGATCATTTTAAAGAATCACTTTCAATGTCAGAATAATTGTATACAATTTTGAGGGCAAACAACGTGAGACAGATTGGTTTTGGAGGCGGCATTGGGATCAAAACACCTCAATCAAACGGAAAAAGCTCTGATTGGGCTACGATCTATGATCATGGCAGGTCGATTCAAAACCGGTCAACGTCTGCCTGAAATCGCGGTCTCTGAGCAATTGGGCATCTCGCGCACCCCGCTGCGGCAAGCCATGGATCGGCTGGTGGCGGAGGGTTTGCTGGATCGGATTTCGACGGGCGGGTGCCGGGTGGCGCGCTTTACCAAAGAAGATATCGCGGATGCGATCCAAATCCGCGGGGTCATCGAAGGCACGGCGGCCCGTATGGCGGCAGAGCGCGGCGCGGATCCAGATCTTCTCGCCCATGCGAAAGCGATCCTGAGCCAGATCGACACGGCCTTGAGTGAAAGCGGAGGGATTGATTTTGACGCCTATGTCAGTGCCAATCGGGCGTTTCATGATATTATTGCGCATCTGTCTGGCAGTGCGCTCATGATCCGCGAATTGGAACGGATGGCTCAACTGCCCTTGGCGTCCCCCTCGGCCTTTTTGAGCGATCAGGAATTGATCCCGGATTTTCAGGAGTCCTTGAAACATGCTCAGCGGCAGCATCGCACCATTCTTGAAGCGATTGAGAACCGCGAAGGCAGCCGTGCGGAGGCTTTGGCGCGCGAACACGCGCGTCTGGCCTTGATGAATTTTAACTATCTCACCGAACAAAAGCCTGCCCGGGCAAGAAACGTACCTGGGCTGGCTCTTCTTACTGAAAAATAACGTCCTTGGAGAACTCTATGACAAGTTTAAGTGCAAAAATCGAAAGCCACGGAAATGCAGTAGATATGCTGCGCAATTCGCAGATCGGCATGTATGTCTATCCTGTGGTTGCGCCAGAATATACCAATTGGCGCAATGAACAGGCCGCTTGGCGCAAGTCTGCGGTTCTGTTTGATCAAACGCACCATATGGATGAGTTGATTGTCGAGGGGCCAGATGCAGAGGCTTTTCTTGCCTATGTAGGCATCAATGCTTTTGGCAATTTCGATCTCAACCGTGCCAAACATTTTGTGCCTGTGACCCCTGCGGGCCATGTCATCGGGGATATGATTATTTTCCGTGAGCGCATGGATAAATTCATTCTGGTGGGCCGCGCTCCAACGGCAAATTGGGTAAAGTTTCAAGCGGCGATCGGCACTTGGAAAGTGCGCCTATTCCATGATCCGCGCTCCAACAGCCGCCCGGATGGCGAGCGGGTACTGCGCACCCATTACCGTTTCCAGATCCAAGGTCCGGATGCGCCGGCGATTTTTGAAAAAATCAATGGTGGCCCGGTGGCGGAGATTCCGTTCTTCCACGTGGATTGGATCAATGTGGGTTCCAAAAAAGTGCAGGCGCTGCGGCACGGGATGGCCGGGGCGCCAGGATTGGAGATTTGGGGACCCTATGACGACAAACACTATATTCAATCCACCATTCAGCAGGCGGCGCGCGACATTGGCGTTGATCTGGTGCAGGTGGGCAGCCGTGCCTATTCGACCAACACACTGGAATCTGGCTGGATTCCATCGCCTTTGCCAGGAATTTACACCGGCGATGGTATGATGCAGGAATACCGTGATTGGTTGGGCGCTGACAGCTATGAGGCGGCTGGTTCGATTGGTGGTAGCTTTGTGTCGAAAGAGATCTCGGACTATTACGTCAACCCGTTTGAGCTGGGCTATGGCTTCTATATTGGCTGGAAAAAAGAAAATTTCATCGGCAAGGACGCGCTGCTTAAATTGAAAGATGCGCCAAACCGCCAAAAGGTGACGTTCGAATGGAACCGCGAAGATGTGTTGAAAGTCATCGCAAGTGGCCTTGAACAGGGTACGCCATTCAAATGGATCGATTTCCCGCAACCAAACTATGCCTCCTCTTCGGCGGATATGGTGATGCAAGGCGACAAAATGGTCGGGATGAGCATGTTCAATGGCTACAGCTACAATGAACGCTGCTTTTTGAGCCTGGGCGTCGTGGCGGCGGATGTGAACATTGGGGATGTTTTGACCCTTAAATGGGGCGAACCGGAACCCACCGGCAAAACCTCTACAGAACCGCATCAGCAAACTGAAATCCGCGTGCGGGTATCAGCAACACCCTATGCCAAGGACGCAAGAGAGAATTACGCAGACAGTTGGCGCACAAAGGCTGACTGATACAAAAGGGCGCAGTGTTGTTATGGCGCTGCGCCAACATAAGACCAACAAAAGTTGATCCTGGGAGGAAAAGACTATGAAATTTGCCAATATACTTGCGGTATCCGCCTTAACACTGGCGGCCCTGCCGGCAAGCTCAGAGGAGTTGAGCTTTGCCAATTTTACCCCACCGTTCCATACAGTGAATGCCTCGGTTATCGAGAAAATGAACGTTGATCTCAATTCGGCGACGGGTGGCGCATTGACGGTGCGCGGCTATCATGGCGGTGAATTGGGCGCTGGGCCCGTGGAGCAATATGTGCGCGTCGTGCAAGGCGTGGCGGATATTGCCTGGGGCCTGCCTGGCTATACCAGCTCGCAATTTGAAAAAACCATGATTGTCGAGCTGCCCGGCACGTTGAGCAATGAGGACGCGGGCTATGCGGCAATGTGGAACGCTTACAGCGATCACCTCGCCAGCGAATTCCCGGGCACCGTGCCTGTCGCTCTTTGGACGTCTGAGCCCAATGTGTTTATCATGAAAGATCATGTGATCCGTAAACCCTCTGATTTGGCTGGACTAAAGGTGCGGGTCGCGGGCGCAACGGCGGCCGATGTTGCCACCGCTTTAGGAGCGACGCCTGTTCAAATGCCGATCAACCAAGTCTACAATGCGTTGCAAACAGGCTTGATTGACGGGGTCATTACAGGCTCATCGACATTGAATGACTTTAAATTGGACGAGGTTGCCAACAGTTACACCTTTGGCGCGAACCTTGGTCGCTTGTCCTTCTACGCGGTGATGAACAAAAAGAAATATGACAGCCTATCGGCAGAGCATCGCGCGGCTTTGGACAATGTCAGAGGAATGCCCCTGTCGAAAAGTGCAGAGGACGCATGGAATGAAACTGCGATTGAAGGTGTCGCCGCAGCCCGTTTGCTTGATGACAATACATTCGTTGACCTGACCGAAGCGGAGGCCGCGGCTTTTGCGGCGGCGATTGCACCGGTCACCGGCGCATATGTTGATGCGGTAGGCGGTCAAGCAGCGCAAGCTGCGATGCAGGCCAAATAAAGATGATTGCGCATTTGCGCATCTGGGCGGACAGGCTGATTGGCTTGTCCGCCAACCTTGGCGCCTTGGGCCTTATCGTCGAAGTGGGTGTCATATTGGTGGATGTGATCGGTCGAAGTTTTGGCGTGCCACTTTATGGCTCGCAAGATTTGATTTCGATGTCGATGGTCGTTTTGGTCTTTGGCGCCATGGCGCTTTGTGATCGCCAGCGTGGACATATCGCAGTGGATCTTTTTGAGCCACGCTTTCCCGCCGCCTTGAACCGAACGATTGATATTCTCGCAGCGCTTCTGGGCGCAATTGTTTTTGCCTTTATTGCCTATGCGATTATCGACAGCGCCAAGTTGAGCGTCATGTTGAACCTCTCAACCAACCTGTTGCGCTTGCCAAAAGCATGGTTTCAGTGGGGATTGGCTGGATTTTCTATAATTACCGCCCTTGGCATGACCCTGCGTGCGGTTGAGTTGTGCCTGCCTGGGGGCAACCGCCCTTCAACAAAGGAGACGGCCTCATGAGTGCAGAAGCTCTCGGTTTTAGCGGTATTGTTGCCCTTCTGATCCTCTTGGTGCTGCGGGTTCCCGTTGCCTTTGCCATGTTTCTGGTCGGATTTTTGGGCATTTGGGCATTGAACGGTTGGAATGGAGCGATGGGGCTTTTGTCGTCGGAAACCTTCACGCTCGCCTCCAGCAGTGAGTTGGTCGTGGTTCCGCTGTTTATCCTGATGGGAAATGTCGCCTCGACAACCGGAATGAGCCGGCAATTATACAATGCCGCTTATGCCGTCATTGGCCATATTCGCGGTGGATTGGCATCGGCAACCCTTTTGGGCTGTGGTGGTTTTGCGGCGCTATCTGGGTCGTCGGTGGCCTCTGCGCTCACCATGGGCAAAGTGTCCTTGTCGGAAATGGACCGCTATGGATACGATCCACGTTTATCAACCGGGGTCGTGGCGGCGGGGGGGACCTTGGGAATCTTGATCCCACCGTCGACGGGCTTTGTTATTTTTGCAATTTTAACCGAGCAATCCATCGGTCGTTTGTTTTTGGCCGGTGTCTTTCCTGGGCTTTTGCTCCTAGCCATCTTTGTAATCACGGTGAGCATCATTTGCTGGTTTCGCCCCGAAGCCGGCCCGCCCGGCCTGCGCAGGTCATTGTCTGAAAAATTGACCGCAGTCACGGGTGCCTTGCCGATTTTATTGGTGATTGCCTCGACCATTGGCGGCATCTATGGGGGGCTATTTTCTCCGGTTGAGGCCGCTGGAGTGGGCGCTGCCTTTGTCATTATCTATGGTATCGTCACGCGCAGCCTGTCACTGTCCGCGTTTTGGCAAGCGGCGCGGGCCTCTGTTGTGACCACAGCTACGGTCATGCTGATCTTGATCGCCGCCCATATGGTCAACCCATTCCTCGCCCTCAGCCATGTGCCAACCTATGTGGGCGAAGCGCTGATTGCCTTGGATATCCCCGTGCTGGGCACTTTGGTCTTGATGCTCTTGGTTTATCTGGTCCTGGGGTGTTTTTTGGAGGGGTTTGCGATGTTGGTGCTTACGCTGCCGATATTTTTCCCGGTGGTCCTGCAAATGGGTATTGATCCTATTTGGTTTGGGGTTTTGGTCGTGCTGACTTTAGAAATGGGGCTCATATCGCCGCCGGTGGGCATCAATGTGTTTATCGTCAAATCTGTGGCCCCCAAAGTGGCCTTGGCCGATATCTTCCGCGGCGTCTTGCCCTTTTGGCTGGCCATGCTGGTGACGCTGGGGATCTTGATCGCCTTTCCTCAGATTTCACTCCTCTTGCCCAATACAATGTTTAACTAGAGCCGGGAGCGCACCATGATCGGATCTCACCTCAAACAAGAGCCAACACCGGGCATGATGCTCGCAGCAGGGGGCATAGGCGGATGAATGATATCGCACATCTGGGGCATGTAGAGCTTTATACAAATCAGTTTGACGCCAGTTTGGATTTTTTCACGCGCGTTTATGGGCTCACGCTCACCGAGCAAGATGCAACGAGTGCCTATCTGCGCGCCTTTGATGATTATGAGCATCACAGTTTGAAATTGACCCGGCATCACACCACCGGTGTGGCGCATATTGCCTATCGGGCTTCCTCTGAAGCGGCCTTGCTGTCGCGTGTCGCCAAAATTGAGGCCAGTGGCTATGAGGTGATCGGATGGGTGGATGGCGACCCGGGACATGGGCGCGCCTTTCGCTTCAAAGATCCTTTCGAACATGTTTTTGAAATTTACTGGGAGACGCAGCGTTACCATGCCCCAGATACAGAAAAGCCAGCGCTAAAAAATATTGCTCAGCGCTATCACGGACGCGGTGCCGCGCCCCGGCGCCTGGATCACTTGAACCTCTTGGCAACCAATGTTGAAGAATTTCGACGATTTATGGAAACCTGCCTTGGCAGCCGGGTCACAGAAATGATCCAGCTCGACAATGGCCGGATTGGTGGATGTTGGTTTACGGTGAACAACAAGACCTATGATTTGGCCTGTACGGAAGAACATGGCGCGGGCACAGGCCGTTTCCATCATCTCACATATGCCACAGATCAACGTGAGGATATATTGCGGGCCGCAGATATTTTCCTTGAAAATGGTGTTCACATTGAAACCGGTCCCCATAAACATGCCATTCAAGGCACATTTTTTCTCTATATTTGGGAGCCTGCCGGCAATAGGATTGAACTTGCAAATTCCGGTGCTCGGTTGATTTTGGCGCCCGATTGGGAGCCGGTGGTTTGGACTGAGAGCGAGCGCAAAAAGGGGCAGGCTTGGGGGCTAAAGACCATTGAGACCTTCCATACGCACGGAACGCCGCCGGTAGAATAGGGCTGATGAATGCAGGGCCCCAAAGACGGACGATCATTGAAACCTTCACGAAGGGCTGTACCGGTGGAAAGCTGGCGGCCGGTGGCGCTTTTGGTGGCCACTGGGGTGGTCGCGGCTTTTCAGATTGGTAAAATCCCTCTGAGCCTGAATTATTTACAAAGTGACTTTGGGTTTGACTTGGTTATGGCTGGCTGGGTCGCATCGCTTTTTGCGGTTATGGGCGCGGCTTGCGCCGTGCTGCTGTCTTTTACGCTGTCGGTTTTCGGGCTCAAACCCATGCTTTTGTCGGGGTTGATGATCAGCATGTGCGCCAGTCTTTTGGGCGGTATGACCCCAGATGTGAGCTGGCTGCTTGTGACCCGGGCTTTCGAGGGGCTTGGGTTCATCCTTTGCGTTTTATGCCTGCCGCCGCTCATTGGGCAATTGGCGCCGAAAGGACAGGCCAGCGCAGCGATGGCCTATTGGGCGATGTATTTGCCACTGGGCACCTGCGTGATGTTGCTCATCAGCGCTGTGATCTTGCCGATCTTCAGTTGGCGTGTCGTTTGGGTGGTGAGCGCCATTGCGCTTTTGGGCATGGCTTGGCTTATTGCGCGGTTGGACGTGCAGCAGAAAGATTCTGGCGTCAAAACAGTCTCCTTTGTGCCGCAGATGGGTCTCCATGGCTGGCTTTATCTGACCGTTCTGGCGAGCTGTTTTGCAGTATATACGGCGCAATATTATGTTTTTGCGAATTTTCTACCAAAGATTTTTCGAGAGTTGTCAACGGACAACATGTTTCAAATTGCGGCAATCACGGCGATTTTCATTGCGCTGAATGCCGGGGGGAATTTTTTCTCTGGTATTTTGCACCGCGCCGGTGTCGCCTCTTGGGCGTTGATTTGTACCGCATCTGTGGGATTGGCGCTTTTGGCTCCTCTTGTGTTGGCGGAGGCAGCGCCTATAGGGCTGCGACTTGCGGCGTCAGCCTTGTTGTCCTTTGTTTCCGGCTTTGTGCCCAGCTCCCTTTTTGCGGCTATTCCACGGCTATCGGCCGCGCCATCTGTGCGAACATTTATCAACGCTGGATTGGTACAGGCCTCAGCAATTGGGCAATTGATCGGCGCGCCGCTTGTCGGCTTTGTCGTTGCGCGTTCAGAAAGTTGGTTGGCTGCGGCACCCCTTATTTGGGGTGCTGCTGGATTGATATTTTTGGCCGCCATGGCTTTGCGTATATTATCCAAAGACATGCCGGATCTGTAAGTTTTGTGGGAGGGGCGCTCGGGATGGTGTTCGCTTAAATTTAGGTAACGCGGGCAGGGCAGGTTGAAGGTGATCACGGAATATTTGGAGAAGAAGTGCGGCGGAATGGGCGTAGAGCAACTTAAGGAACTGAAGCGGCTACAAAAAGAGAACGAGCGCCTACGCCAGAAGCCACGACACCGATGGACCAAAGGCCAATCATGCACAAACTTTCTTGGACCACTTAAGTGAGGCTGCTCACGTCCTTAAATCTATAAAAACGTTTATTTTTAATGCAAAGCAATATAAAATCATTTTATGAAATCTACCATCATAATTTCGGCTTTTGTGGTCGCAGCTGTCCTTAGCTATTCATTTTGGCCGGATGGAGAAAAAACGAGCGCTTTTGACCATGTCGAAAGCGTCGAAGCTGCGCCGCTGGCCATGGTTTTGTTGCCTGACAGCCTGTCACAGCACGCTCAGATCGGCAAACTTGGTTTTGAAGCAAAATGCGCGAGTTGCCACGGCGTAAACGCGGCAGGCAAGGATGGGTTAGCGCCACCTTTGATACATAAGATTTACGAGCCAAGCCATCACGCTGACGAGAGCTTTCAACGGGCCGTTGCATTGGGTGTTCAGGCCCACCATTGGCGCTTTGGTAATATGCCAGCGATTGAAGGTTTGACGAGAGGTGATGTCACCATGATCATCACTTATATTCGAGAATTACAACGTGCCAATGGGATCAATTGATCCTCTGTAACAGAATAAATAGCGGGGACTAACGATGAAGACTATTCTATGCGCCGGAGCTATTGCAATTTGGGCAACAACCGCGGTGGCCCACTCCCCCCTCGATGGAACAACACCCGCCAATGGGTCAATCGTGTCGGACATGCCAGTCGAAGTGTTGATGGACTTCAAAGGTGATATTCGCCTTACGCGGGTCACATTATCTCATGCCGGCAGTCGCGCAATCAACGTGGATCTAGGCGGACAGAAAACCTTTGCTCAAGAATTTGCTTTGCCCATGCAAGATATGGGGCCGGGGAGCTATGTGGTTGAGTGGCGCGGACTTGGGGCGGATGGTCATGCCTTAAATGGCACGTTCAATTTCACTGTAAAACAATGATGCTTGATATTTTTGGTCTGGCGGCCATCATTACGAAATTTTCACTTTATCTCGGTGTTTTAACGGCAACCGGGACGGTCATGGCGACGCGAATATTTCAACTGGATCGAACAAATGGTCTGGCTGCGGCATTTGCGTGTTTAGGACTGATTGCCGCGATTTTTGCGTTTTTACTGCGCGGTGCCAACCTGACCGGTGATGCCAGCGGTATGATTGATCCTGAAATGCTCGGCCTCCTATGGGCGACCCCGGTTGGTACAGCGTTAATCGCGCGTGTTTTAGGCCTGAGTCTTCTCATCCTAGGTTTACTCCTTGGGCGCGTTGGGATTTGGATTTCCATGTTGGGGGGCGTCATTGCCGTTGGGTCTTTCGGCCAGGTTGGCCATATCTCTGACCGTGCGGCTTTGCTTTTGGACCTCACATTGCTGATACACTTGTTAGCAATTGCGCTTTGGATTGGCATTCTCACACCGTTGAGACGTTTGGCATCATCTGGCAAAACCTATGTTGCGGCTGCGACCGTTGGGCATCAGTTTGGTGTTATCGCGTCGTTTACTGTTCCCGGGCTGATTGTCGCGGGGGTCTACATGAGTTACCATCTGATTGGATCTCTCGTAGCGCTTATAGAAACTGAATATGGGCGGGCGTTGCTTGTCAAAACTTTGCTGCTGGGCTTACTTTTGGTGCTTGCCGCTGCAAATAAACTTAGGTTCGTTCCTGCGCTTCGCTCGGGCGATCCATCCGCAGCGCGCCATCTATCCAACTCCATACAGGTTGAATGGGTGATTATAAGTGCCTTGCTCGGCACGACAGCCGTTTTGACAACAAATCTTACTTTACCCCAATGATATATAATATGCGACGACACCCCTGTTATCGACCTGTGCCGCTTTAAGCGGCTCGTAATCGGGATGCAGCTTTCATAGGCTTTGGCGAGGTCCAAATCCTCTAGCGACTTGGCGGGTGTCACCCGCTGTTGAGTGCCATAGTCTGTGTGCTGTGGTGCAACCCGTGCCATCAAATCCGAGGCATTAAACCGGGACAGGTCAAAATGATGGTGTCGAGCCGGAGCAGGTCCGGGCGATCAAATGCCTTCGCTGAAACACTGGACGCAGACCGCCATGCAGGCTGGCTTTTTTAAATCTCCCTCCATAAGTTCATGGTTAACCTAAATAGGTGAGTTTAAACGCATGATCAAAAATATATATATCGCAGGCCCATTGTTCAACGCGCATGAGAGAAGCTATCTCGAGCTTATCGCTGCCGAATTGGAAGGACGTGGCTACAATTGCTTTTTGCCCCATAGGGATCAATCCGGAATTGATGACTCTGAGTTGGAAGGCACGAATTTGAGCCAAGGCACAAAGGATAAAATCTTTAATGCTGATCTGACGGCATTGAAGGGGGCGGACTTAACAGTTGCGCTGATAACGGGTCAGGACATCGACTCCGGTACGGCGGCTGAAATTGGCTTCACCTACGCGAAGGATCGGCCCATTATAGCAATTACAGCCTATGAAAGACGATTTAGGAATTTATTTGTGGACGGAATGATCAGCAAAACAGTAAATGATGTTGATGACCTTCTTCCTGCGATTTCATCCCTCAACCCGCAGGGCTGACCCTGAAGGCACAAAACATCTCTCCTCATTGATGCTGATGAGTGCCTGTCAGACAATGCAAATTTGCTGAGGGGATGCGGGAGAGCTTGATTAATCCCGCTTCATAACGGGAGTGGCTTCAAAATGACCCATCTCAAGGATTGGATCAAAAGCTGCATCTAATGACTCAAAGCTGTCTGTTTCACATATGATGAAGTTTGTATGGATGAGCCGATTTGAATACTGCCCATGAACTTTAATTCCATGATCACCCAAGTTCGCTAACGTATTTTTATAAAGGTCTGCTTTTGTTGGGTGATGCGCCTGACATGTCGAGTAATCGTGCGTAACTTTTACCATAAATAACATCGATAATTTACCTTTCTTAGGGGAGCCTTAAGCTCGCAATTAGTTTACGGTGGTGTATACTAAATCGCCACTTAACGGGATTGTATGCCTGTTTACGGAATCGAATTCCTGTAGAAGATGTCGCTGACTGTCCAGGAACGTAACGCCCTCGGCAGCATCCTGAGCTAGAATATTGGCATCTCGTATAACGACCGCGTGCAACTCTTCGCCCGATTTCATTAAGTGGAAAACTCGGTGCTTTGTTTCATTGTATGCGCTTAAGTTGGCAGCAAATTCATCAAGACACCCTGGCTTAGGTTTGAACTTGATGATTGATAGCTTTTGCATGTGGACCTCCAAGAGTTAATATTTCATCTAATTGTTAAATTAACGACGACTAACCTAGATCAAAGTCGGCATTGGCGGTGGTGGTGCCGCCATATCTAGACCATGGACTTCCATAGCACCCGCAGCCAATTCTGGTGGCAGATCGGCCATCATTTTCGCAAAACCAGCAGCTGGATCATCGCCTGCAAACGTTAAGATCACGAAATCTCCTGCGGGTGTTTCTTGGAGAAATGACCGTTCATGCAATCCAGCTCCAGTCCTGATCGCGTCCGCTTCAGCTTTGTTATCACCGGTCATCTGCGCCATCATTGCAAGCCAAGTGTCTTTCTTTCCTGGCAAAATGGGCATCATCATTGCGATCATCGCCATATTTGATTTTCCCTGAAATGGATTTATGGCTCAATTAAAAACGTTTAAAAATAAAAATCCACGGCATATGTTGAACTGGTTTTGCCGAATTTCAGACATAAGCCGATGATTGCTAAGGCGGCATATTGAAGTGTAAAATTGCGAAAATTTTGCTTTGAAACAGAGCCGCCTTAAACACCCCCAACGAAATCGAGTTTAACAGAGCCCGAATAGCGAACTTGGCGGTTTGGTAAAGGCTGAGTGAATTTCTAATATTAAACCTTCATATACCGAAATCATGGCCTAGAAAATTCGCACAAGATGGAAAAAATTAGAGTCGCTCCACTTTGAAAAAACGGTTTTCAGAGGGCACAATAAGGAACATTGCTTTCAATAGTAATTGAAGCGATTAATCTTACACTAAGGTCCGACAATGGGACAAAAGAATGCTTGCATGCGCGCAACTTTCAAATGCACTTGGGCGGAGATGATCGCCAGGCTTGAACATCACATGTCCACTATAAGTGCGGTGCACACTGGTTGGACTGTCGCAAAAGAAAGCGATCACTCCTTTGTAGTCCTGGCCAATATCACAGATTTTTCAGCACTCAGTGAACCGATGATGAATGAAGAGCAGGTGCAGCGGGATAAAAACAACGGCGCCGAGTACACCGCCTATACGATGCAGCCAATGGGTGGGTGGGCCAAGGTTCATGCTCTCCGTTATGAGCACAAAACTTTGAAGGGCTTTGTGTTGTGCAGTTTTTTGCAATAAAATCATCACGGTAAAACGAGCGTTTGAAAACAGTGTTGATGTCTGTGCCTTCAACCTCTCGCGGCGCTTCCAGCGATACGGCCAAGCACCGCTGCGGCAAGCAGGCCATTCCCTGACAAATATCCACGATCACCGCTGCCCGAGACACCACAGGCAGCGCCGCCACCGGCGTATAAATTCGAGATCACCCCGCCATTTTTTCGGATCACCCGTGCGGATGCGTCCACCTGCAGCCCGCCTTGCGTGTGAAAAAGTGCGCCCGTGACGCGCACGCCGCAATAGGGGGGGCTGAGTAGCGTTTCACCAAAGCTTCGGCCAAAACGGTCAGTGCCGTTTGGCGAGATCTCTGCAATCGTTTTGCTGAGGGTGTCAGCAGGTAGACCAAGAGCTTGGGCCAGCCCTTCGAGCGTGCCTGAACTCTTGATAGCCCCCTCAGATTTGGCGCGTTTAAAGTCCTCAAATTGCTCTGCGATTTCTGCGATGCGCCCATCAAAAATAGCATAGGCTACACCCTGTGCTTGCGATAGCACTGCCCGTGCCGCTTCGGAGTAGCCTTGGGCTTCATTCCAAAACCGCTCGCCCGCAGCGTTTACTTGCACACCGCCCTCTGTGATGGTTGCCCATGTGATGAGAATACCATGCGGATGGGCGACATTTCCGTGCCCCTGAAACGCCCCGAGGTGTTCCGTTGCCGCGCCGATCTGACTGGCCCAAAGCACAGCTTCGCCTCGGTTGCCGTCGTGGCCGAACCAAAGCCCATTTTCAATTTCAGGCATATGCTCCGACACCAGCGCGCGATTGCCACCAAAGCCGTTGCAGGCAAGGATCAGCCGGTCGCAGCCAATCGTCTCAATGCCGCCATCAGGGCGCAGGGCCGCGACACCATGAACCAAGCCACCCGCGAAATAAAGCGTTTCTGCACGACGCCCACAAATAATGTCGATACCCGCCCGTTCGGCTGCGCTTCGCAGAGCATCAATCAACTCAGCGCCCGCTCGGGTCGGCAAGCCATGCATTCGGCGGCTTGAATGGCCAGGGTAATCAAAATCGTCGACCAGCGAAAACGCAAGACCATGCGTTTGTGTCAACCAGTCGATCACCTCAGCTGCATTTTGCGCCAAAAGATCGACCAGCGCCTGGTTGTTTTCTTGATGGGCCTTCGCTTGAATATCGGCTGCAAATAGGGCGGTGCTATCCTTTATTCCCGCGGCCTGTTGAATTTTTGTCCCCGCGGCAGGGATCAATCCAGCAGAGAGCGCCGTCGATCCAGACGGAACCGCATCCGCTTCTATCACCAAAACCTCTTGTCCCGCCTCCATTGCTGACAGGGCGGCGATCAGGCCACAGGCACCAGCTCCGACGATCAAAGTTTCGACCGTAAAGTCGAATTTCTGGGGGGGCTCCTTAACCGTTGGAGCCATAATAACGCGCACCTTTTTTGAGCATATCAGCCGTACCAATCACAGCGTTGAGGCCATCGAAATCAAACATCCGCTCTCCAAATGGCTTGTTAGAGCCATGTTTGGCGAGGCTTTGGTAATAGTCTTGCGCCGTGCGTGCGATTGCGCGCACGATGCCACCAGGGAAAATTACAATCGAGAAACCAAGGTCTTCCAGATCATCGGCGCTCGTGATGGGGGTTGCCCCCCCTTCAACCATATTCGCCAAAAGTGGGATGCGCTTAGAGAAGCGCGCTGCAATGTGTTCCAATTGGGCTCGGTCCTGTGGTGCTTCAATGAACAACACATCCGCGCCGGCTTCAAGATAGGCCTCAGCACGATCTTCGGCAGCGCCGAAGCCCTCCACGGCAATGGCGTCAGTGCGCGCGATTATCAGTGTTTCGTCAGAGCTTCGGGCGTCGGCCATGGCCGCAATTTTCCCAACCATTTCCCCGGTGGAGATCAGCGACTTTTCGGACAGGTGACCACAGCGTTTTGGGAAGGTTTGGTCTTCGATTTGCAGAGCAGATGCGCCTGCGCGCTCATAAAGCCGCATTGTGCGTTGTGCATTGAGCGCATTTCCAAAACCTGTATCGGCATCAATGATCACAGGTAGAGATGTGCGATCGGCAATCAGCGTCATTGTATCCGCCATTTCTGAGGCAGTTGTCAGCCCAATATCAGGTCGCCCCAGGCGCGTATAGGCGACAGCAGCCCCGCTTAGGTAAAGCGCCTCAAAGCCGGCCGCCTCTGCAAGCGAGGCTGTAAGCCCGTCGTAAACGCCTGGCATAACGACGATTTTTTTATTCTGAAAACGAGTTTTAAGGCTCATGATCTTCCCTCGATCAAAGCTAAGGCTTCGGCGCAGCTCATTTGTTTGGTGACAGTATCAAGCGACAGGAGTGTTGCGTCATGCACCTCGGTTTTGAAGGCGGCGCAGCCGTCTGTCAGCATGAGTGTTTCAATGTTGCGTAGGTGCGCGTCGCGTAGCGTTGAGGCCACGCCCCCATTGGTGACGATCCCGCCCACAATCAGATGATCAATGCCTGTGGCCCGCATCAAATACTCGAGACGCGTTTGGAAAAACGCTGAATAAGCCACTTTTTCAATGACGAAATCCGCAGGGTGGAGCGCGTCGACAAGACTGTGCCCGAAACTGCCTGGCGCAAAATCTCCTTTGTCAAGGAAGGGGCGAAGCTCCTTGAGGTGCGGGGCGATCAGCGGCTCTCCGTCTTTGTCAGGGACAAGCGTGAACTGCGCCGAAAAATAGCGCCCCCCTTTAGATCGCAAGGCGCGCGCCAAGGGAGCAATGCGACCTGGTAGGGCTGCGATCTTCGCCGAACTCTGGCCGGCGCGCCCGTAGGTTCCTTCGGGGTGGAGGAAGTCATTTTGCAAGTCGATGGTCAGCAAGGCTGTGCGCGACAGGTTCCAGGTACTCAGATCACTCATTTCATTCCTCCTGAGGTTCAATGATGGTGTTGCCAAACCGATCTACGCGGCCTTGCAGGTGGGGCTCGATCAAGACAGTTGTGTCAGGTTGGGTCAAAATGGCGGGGCCAACTATTTTGGTTCCTGAGGGCAAGGCAAGGCGATCATATATGGCCGTGTCATACCATTTGTCGCCAAAGTGCACCCGGCGCACCCCGACTTTTTCCGCCCGTTCGCCTTCGGGCGGTGCAAGGGTGCTCAGGTCAAACTTGGGGCGTTTGCCTGTCACCGCGCTGCGCAGGTTCAAAATGCGCCGCACGCCGTTTTGCAATAATCTGCCATAGGTTGCTTTATATGTGGCATCAAAGGCAGTCTCGATTTCGGCACGCGTGACGGCTGCCACAGTGCTTCCGTCTGTTTTGACAGTGAGCGGGACCGAAACAGTATGAGTTTGTCCGACATAGGCCATATCAAGCTCAAAGCTTAGCTCGCGGGCTTCGAAATTTGTTCTTGCGGCATCAAGCAACGCCAGGCCTTGATCTACATGTGCGTGCATGAAGGCCGCCAATGCCGCCTCATCCAGCATATCAACGCGCGAATTTATGGTCTGCACAAAATCTTGCCTCATATCGGCAATAACGCAGCCCATAGCGGAGGTCACGCCCGGGTAGCGTGGGACAATCGCCCGCGCGATACCAACTTCCGCCAGCATCGCGCCCGCGTGCAATGCACCGCCGCCACCAAAAGGCATAAAGGCAAAATTTTTCGGGTCAAATCCTCGTTCGATGCTCACGAGCCGAATAGCGCCAGCCATACGGCTGTTTGCAACTTTCAAGATGGCTTCGGCGGCCTCCACTGTTGTGAGACCCAATGGCTTGCCAACATGCTCGTCAATTGCGCGGCCCGCGGCGTCTATATCCAGGCGCTCAAGTTCCCCACCAATTGGGTTTTCAGGGTCAATCCGTCCCAAGAAGACATTGGCGTCTGTCACCGTCGGTCTTGTATTGCCAAGGCCATAGGCCACTGGTCCCGGGTTGCTCCCTGCGCTTTGTGGGCCGATATTGAGCAGGCCGCCCTTGTCCACCCAAGCGATAGATCCGCCGCCCGCGCCGATTGTGGTTATCTCGATCATCGGGTTGCGCACGACCATTCCAAAATCAATGGAGGTCTGAGGCGAAAGCATCGAGCGCCCGGCTGAAATCAACGACACGTCAAAACTTGTGCCCCCCATATCGCCGGTGATGACATTTTCAAAGCCTGCCGATTGGGCAATATAGGCCGCGGCTATGACCCCCGCAGCCGGCCCCGACAGGGCTGTGCGTACTGGCAGACGGCAGGCCGTATCAACCGCCATCACGCCGCCATTGGATTGAACGATCATGAACTCGCCCTCAAAGCCGTCGGCTTTAAGCGCTTTTTCCAAACGGGCAAAGTAACCTGAAACCTCTGGCTGTAGATAGGCATTCAGCGCCGTCGTTGAAAAGCGTTCAAATTCGCGTATTTCCGGTAGAATTTCGGAGGACGCGGAGACATGCTGATTGTGCCAAATATCACGGAGCAAAGCGACTGCGGCCTCTTCATTTGCCGTATTGGCATAGGAGTTGGCAAATAGGATTGCCACGCTTTCACAGCCATTGGCTTGCAAGGCCTGCGCGGCGCTGCGTACCGCGTCAAGATCAACGGGGGTGCGCACAGTGCCATCTGCCAGCGTGCGCTCAGGCACTTCAAGGCGGTTTCTGCGGTCAACCACAGGCTCGAAATTCCCGCGAAGGCCCCAGGTGCGCGGGCGATCTCGCCGGCGCATTTCGAGCACATCGCGCAGTCCTTGCGTGCAGATGACGCCGGTCTTGGCGCCCTTGCGCTCCAAGAGCGCATTGGTGCCTGCGGTTGTTCCATGAACAACAACAGAAATTTTCGAAAAATCACTGACTTCTTGTTTAATCCCATCTAGGAAGCCCGCCGATTGGTCAGGGCGCGTGGTGGGTACTTTTGCAACCCGGGCTGTGCCGGCTGTTTCGTTTAGAACAAAAATATCCGTAAATGTGCCGCCAACATCGACACCGATCATGAGGCTGCTCATAGGGTGCCCTCCCGCCACTTTGTTCCGTAGACGGCGTCAGCCTCGACGTCGCTCATTAATCCGCGCGCCACATCGCGGGCGATGGCCTCATAGCTGCGGTCATCAGCCCTGCCGTAGCCTCCACCTCCCGGTGTTTGTAGGCGTACAGCTTGCCCAGCTTTTAGAGTAATTCCACGCATCTTTGAGGTCAGCGGGGGGCTGTGCCATCCGTCATCTTGTTCGTATTGAAAAACATTGAGCGCAGCATCGCCACCGCCTGCGATTCCCTTGGGTGCGAAGCAACCTCGCTCTCCGAAGAGAAAGGCTTCTGCGCCGTTTTCTTCAAGAACTTCAATTTCATATATCGCGCCTAAGCCGCCGCGATGCGCCCCAGCTCCTGCGCTATCGGGGCGCAGAGCCCATGTTCGGAACATCACAGGATAGGCCGCTTCTAAAATTTCCATTGGCGGAATTGTGGCGGTTGAGATTGGCGCGTTGCCATGGTTTAGACCGTCTGTCTCGATAGAGCCGCCGTGACCGCCTCCGTAGAAGGAAAACATGACCCATGGCTGGCCGTTTTTGCGCTTGCCTGCAATGGAAAGCGCATTGATTGTTCCGTATGCATTTGCAACCACCCGCTCCGGGGCAGCCTGCGCAAAGGCAGAAAATACAACGTCAATCATACGCAGGATGGTTTCGGTATATCCGCCCGTTGGCGCGGGGAACTTCGCGGCCAGAAGGCTGTCTTCGGGCACGACGACCTTAATTGGGCGCATGACCCCAGCATTCGCAGGTAGCGCAGGAAAGATATGTTTGATTGCGACGTACGCAGTTGCCACAGCTGTCGGCAGGGCAATGTTTACCGGACCGGCGCATTGAGGAGCCGAGCCTGTGAAATCAAGAAGCATGGTGTCATCCTTGATTTCAAGAGCGATTTTGATCTTAAGCGGCGCATCATTGATCCCGTCGTTATCCAGGTAATCTTCCGCTTCCCAGCGCCCATCTGGCAGCTCCGTCAACTCTGAGCGCATGAGCGCCTCAGCGCGGTGGCCCAAGGCTTCAAGTGCGGCTGTGATCGTCACGCCACCATATTCATCTAGCAGCTCATCCATCCGCTTCACACCAAGATCGAGCGCGCCCAACTGACCGTTGAGATCGCCCATGGCGGATTGTGGCAGGCGGGTGTTACGCATCAGAATGTCGATGATGTCTTGGTTCACCTTGCCGGCACGCGCAAGTTTCACCGGTGGCAAGTTAAAGGCTTCTTGGAAAACATCAGTGGCGGCCGGGTTGTAATTGCCGGGAACAGCGCCGCCCACATCGTGCCAATGGCCGACCGAGGCGAGATAGCAAAACAGCTTACCCGCGTGATAATATGGACGCACCAAACGCATATCTGACAGATGTGTGCCGCCAATATGGGCATCATTGAAGATGTAAATGTCACCATCTTGCAAATCGCCGTCTTTGGCAGCTTTCTCGATCACGGCCTTGACCGCAAAAGACATCACACCAACGAATATTGGCAATCCCGATTTGCCTTGCACCAAAGTGTCGCCCGAGACCGCATGATAAAGCCCATGGCTGGCATCATGCGCCTCGGCGATGATGGGATTAAAGGCCGCACGAAAGAGGGTTGCGTCCATTTCATCTGCAATTTGTTCCATCCTGCCCGCAAGCACCGATAGGGTTATTGGATCAATTTCACTCATGTATTTGCCCTCACTTCGGCCATATCGTTCCAAACATCCTGCTTGGTAATCTTTCCATCAACGACTTCGAAGCGATCAATAAAACGGATGCCTTCAAAGCAGCTGCCATCGTGGTACTCGCCTTGCAACGTGCCGCGGCAATAGACGATGGAGGCCTCGTCTGGGCTCTGAAGCGCATCAAAACCTTCATATGTTTTCGTGACAAATTTGTAGCGCGGCTTCGACCATTGTATCAGCGCGTCAAGCGTCGTCATTGGCCCGGTGCCGGGGAAAGACATTGTAAAGCCCTGAGCCAACAATGCGCCTGCCTCTGTCAGATCACGCGCTTCCATCGCTGAGAGATAATCTTTTACGATGAGCTCTGGGTCCGGCCTTGCCGCTGCCGGGCTGCGCTGGATACGACCGCGATAGTAATTTTCGGTTGGCATGTCATGGATCATGATCGTGACAAGCTCTGGGGTAGCTGGGACCACGAATCGCACAGCATCTGTCAAAGCCTGGCCAAGGCGTTGTTTTTCTGATGAATTATAGCCTTCTAATACGTGCAGTTCGACCACAGGCATCGCCGTCTCCCTCGCTTAACCTGTACTATCTGTAATACATATATTGTATCTTTCCAGAATTTTTTTTTTGGATATTCTGAATACTAATACTTGCTTTTGTAGGGAACATATTTACGCTCAACTGGGTACGGTTGAGGAATCATGAATGCGGGCTGAGTCTGTTCAGATATTGCCAAAGGGGACCAAGGCGCTCCGTGTTTACCTTTCAGTGCGCGATCAGATTACGGTCGGTGATTTGCGAGATGGTGAAACCCTGCCCAGCGAGCAGAAACTCGCCGAGGCTTTTGGTGTCAGTCGAGTCACTGTCCGTCGTGGGCTGGACGCACTGGCGCAGGGAGGCTTTATAGAGCGCCGGGCTGGAAGCGGAACGAAGGTTCGCGCGCGCCCAGCAGTGGCCCAGCGCGCTGCCATGAATTTCAACACACTCATGCCGCAACTGGTCGAGATGGGCCAAAAGACAACCGCGCGGCTGTTATCATTTACCTATGGTGGCGCGCCCGATTTCGTGTCCCTCGCGATGGGGTTTGAGCGAGATATTGAAGTTCAGATTGCGACGCGGGTTCGGCTTGCGGGCAATGTTCCATTTTCTCATTTGACAACTTATGTGCCGGCTCAGATTGCGCAAAACTATTCCGAGAATGATCTGGCCACAACGCCGCTCTTTCAGCTTTTGGAGCGAAGTGGCGTGCAGATAAAGGAGGCGCATCAATCCGTAAGCGCAACCTTGGCCGGCCCTGAAGTCGCTAAGGCTCTTGATGTTGAAGTTGGCTCCGCATTGCTCTCATTGCGGCGGGTTGTGCGGGATGTGCATGGAGACGGGGTCGAGTACCTCGCAGGGCTCTACAGACCGGATATGTTCCGGCTCGAAATGCCGCTCATGCGTGTTGGGCAGGGCTCCGCGCGCCATTGGGAACCTGCCATTGGCAAGGATGAGGGCGGCATATGAAGCCGATCTCTCAAACCATGTTGGACAAGCTTTGGGCTGCGCATGAAGTGTTGCGGCGCAACGACGGTGTTTCGCTGCTTTGGATTGACCGCCATCTGGTTCATGAGGGGTCGCATCATGCTTTTGCCAAACTCAAAGAGCGGGGACTATCTGTTTGCGAGCCTGATCTGACGTTTGCTTTCGTTGACCATTATGCGCCGACGCGACGCAGTTCGCAGACCTGTGACCCGCAGATATTGGGCATGATCCAGACACTGCGCCAGAACGCCCATGACCATGGGGTCCGCCTTTATGATCTGGATGATCCAAGACAGGGCATCGCCCATGTGGTGGGCCCCGAAGAGGGCTTGACGCTGCCCGGTTTGCTCATCAATTGCGGTGATAGCCATACGTCAACCCACGGTGCCTTTGGTGCGCTGGCCTTTGGTATTGGCGCGACAGAAGTGGCCCATGTGCTGGCCACGCAAACCATATGGCAGCGCAAACCAAAATCCATGCGCATCCGTGTCGAAGGCGCCTTGGGTTTCGGCGTCTCGGCTAAGGATATAGCGCTTGGCTGGATTGGCAAGCTGGGAACCGATGGGGCGCAAGGCCATGCCGTGGAATACGCAGGCGCCGTCATCAGAGGGCTGTCCATGGAAGGCCGGATGACGCTGTGCAACATGTCGATTGAGGGCGGCGCACGATTTGGGATTATAGCGCCAGACGAGACAACCTTCGCTTATGTCAAAGACCGTCCCTTTGCGCCGAAAGCTGAGGCATGGGAACAAGTCTGTGCGGACTGGCGCGCGCTTTGCAGTGATAAAGATGCTCAGTTTGACCGTGAGGTGGTGTTGGATGCCTCTGAGATCGCGCCGACAGTGACTTGGGGCACCAGTCCAGAGCAAGCGCTGCCGATAACGGCCGCAGTGCCGGCGGCTGATGATGTGACGCCCGCCAAACGTGAGGCTGTCCGTGATGCGCTCGAGTATATGGGGCTCAAGGCTGGTCATAAGCTTGAGGGTACGGCAGTGGATCAAGTCTTTATCGGCTCGTGCACCAATGGGCGAATAGAGGATTTGCGCGAAGCGGCGCATGTGCTCAAGGGCCGTAAGGCAAAGATACCTGGTCAGGTCTCTCCCGGTTCTGCCAAGGTCAAAGCTCAGGCTGAAGCGGAGGGGCTTGACCAGATATTCAGGTCAGCTGGCCTGGATTGGGTCGCCTCTGGTTGCTCAATGTGTGTTGGAATGAATGGTGATCTTGTTGAGAACGGCCAGCGCTGCGCATCCTCAACCAACCGCAATTTCAAGGGGCGCCAAGGGCGCGGTGCGCGCACACATCTCATGAGCCCGGCGATGGTTGCTGCGGCTTCAGTCACGGGCATGCTCACGGATGTGCGCCGGCTTCTTGAGGGGCGCCAGTGATGGCTGGCTGGAGCACACATATAGGCATCGCCGTGTGTCTGCCACAGGCGAATATCGATACCGACCAACTGATCCCTGCGCGCTTTATGTCCGTGCCACGGGCGCAGGGTTACGGGCGCTTTCTTTTGCATGACATGCGCCGCGCGGAGACGGGGGATTTGAAGGCTGATTTCCCGCTCAATGCCCAGGACGGCATGAGCGTGTTGATCGCGGGCCGTAATTTTGGCAGCGGATCCTCGCGGGAGGCGGCGGTCTATGCGCTGGTTGATTCAGGCATCCGTGCCGTGTTTGCGCCAAGTTTTGGGGATATTTTTGCGTCAAATGCCGTGAACAATGGGTTGCTACCGGCTCAGATTGACGAATCTACTTACGAGACACTTTCGCAGACCTTAAAGCGCAGGCCTCAAACCATCACGATAGATCTTGGCGCCCGCAGTTTTCAGCTTGGCTCTGTTGGGGCGCGTTTCTCAATCGATGACAGTTGGGCGCTGAAATTGATCAATGGCTGGGACGACATTGATCTTACGCGCCATCACAGGGCGGCCATCGCTGCGTTCAAAAATACTCGATATCAAACCACCGCTTGGGCCTGGCCCAACGGCGCGGATTGAAAAAGCCGCCATCTGCGCGGGCAATGGGGGTGCAAGCCTCAAAACAGGGAGAAAGAAACGATGAAGATGAAACTACTGGGGAGCCTCCTAGCCGGGGCCACACTCGTTGCGGGCACGCTTAAAGCTGAAGAGACAATATCGGCCGTGCACGCATTTCCTGAAACTCTAATTTACACAAAGAGCTTTTTGAGCTTTGTCGATAAGGTCAATGCAAAAGGCGCGGGCGTCATCCAGATTGACGTGCGCGGTGGGCCTGAAGCGATTGGCATGTTCCAACAGCCTGACGCCGTGCGCGATGGTATCGTTGATATGGTCTATACGCCTGGCTCGTTTTACGGCGGGGCTCTTCCAGAGAAAGACGCTATGGTGTCCTCAAATCTGACAGCGGTTGAAACGCGTAAAAATGGTGGCACTGCGCTGATCGACCAGATCCATCAAGAAAAAATGGGCCTTAAGTACCTCGGTTGGTTCGACAGTGGTGTTTGCTACAATCTGTGGACGCGTGAGCAACCCACCTTTGATGCGGCGGGCAACCTCGAAGTCAATGGTTTGAAGCTACGTGGGAACAACGTTTATAATGCATTCTTCACGAATTATCTTGGCGCGCAGGTCATTGATTTGCCAACAGGTGAAGTCTACTCTGCGCTTCAGCGCGGCGTTGTCGATGCGACAGGTTGGACTCAGATTGGCCTGATTGATCTTAAGTGGAACGAGTTTTTGAACTACCGCATCGAACCTTGCTTCTTTTCGACAGATCTCGGTGTGATTGTGAACAACGAAAAGTGGAACTCGCTTTCTGATGAGGCCAAAAAAATCCTCCAAGATGTGGCAATTCAGCACGAGCAAGACAGTGTCAAAGCCTTGCGCGCCAAACGGGATGACGACTTTGCCGCGCTTGATGCTGCGGGCATGAAAGTCGTGTCGCTCGAAGGCACAGCCAAAGCCAATTACCTTGCCGCGGCACGGGAGAAAACATTGGAGCGTATGAAGGAAGTTATGTCCGGACAGCCCGGCGGCACAGGCAATTATGATCGCTTGGTTGAGCTGTTTTACGATCTCGATGCAGCAAAATAAACCCTTTCGCAGGTCCACCCTTCGGGCGGGCCTGCGTTGTCCATGAAAGACGATCTATGATCAATACCACATATAAAACACTGCTATACGTGATGGCCGGGATTTCGGGTCTCACATTGGTCTGGATCATGGTCTCTGTGATCGCTTCGGTGTTGATGCGCAATTTTGGGCTTCAGCCTTTTGCTTGGCTTTTTACTTCGGCAGAATATGGTCTTCTCTACATGACGATGTTGGGTGCACCCTGGCTGGTCCGTGAGAAAGGGCATGTTCATATCGAATTGCTGACATCCGCCTTGTCAGAGGGGCCGCGCCAATTGCTGAGCCGCGCTGTTGCGCTCGCCTGTGTTGTGGTCTGTGCAATTCTCGCATGGAAAGGAATAGAGCTGGTGTTGACCAATCTGGAGCGCGGCGACTTTGATACCCGCGCCTATTACTATCCGCGCTGGCTGCTCAGCATTACTTTTCCGCTCTCATTTGGCCTTATGGCCGTTGAATTTTCCCGTTTCGTCTTTGGCTCTGAGCTGATGCACAGCGGTGAAGCTGGGATACATGAATAATGGAATGGTTTGAGGCGCTCGCCCTGCTGCTCGGCACAATTATGCTTCTCATGGCTGTTGGCATGCCCATAGCGCTGGCCTTTTTGGCAGCCAATATCATCGGTGCATGGGTGTTCATGGGCGGAGAGCGTGGCATCACCCAACTTTTAAACAACGGGCTTGGCTCGCTTACAAAATACGCGCTGATGCCGATCCCATTGTTTTTACTTATGGGGGAAATATTCTTCCATACAGGCCTTGGCGGCCGTATGTTCACCGCAATTGACAAATTGCTGGGTCGTCTTCCGGGGCGCTTAAGTTATGTAACAGTTTTGGGCGGCACTGCTTTTTCAACCCTGTCAGGCTCGTCCATGGGGTCAACCGCGCTTTTGGGCTCGCTCATGGTTCCAGAGATGAGCCGTCGTGGCTATAAATCCCACATGAGTATTGGCCCGATCCTGGGAACCGGAGGTCTGGCGATTATTATTCCGCCATCGGCTTTGGCTGTTCTTCTCGCAACGCTGGCGCAGATTGATGTGGCGGCTTTGCTGCTTGCAGGTGTGATACCGGGTCTCGTTCTTGCTGGTTTTTATATCGCCACCATTTGGATCCAGACTCAAATCGACCCAACGGCCGCGCCAGCCTATGAGGTTGAGCGGCTGTCTTTTGCCAAAAAGATTGGCCTGCTGCTGCGGGAGGTCGTCCCAATGGTGAGTGTGATGATCATTATCATTGTGCTGATGATCCAGGGGTTTGTGACCCCTTCGGAAGCCGCTGCCTTTGGCGCTTTGGGTGTACTTGTTCTTGCAGCAGTGTTTCGCTGCCTCACTTGGGAGGCTATGAAAAAGTCTGTCATCGGGGCTTTGAGGGTAACACTGATGGCTTATTTGATTGTCTTCGGGTCGGCAACGTTCAGTCAGCTGCTCGCTTTCTCGGGTGCGTCGCGTGGGCTGGTCAGCTGGGCGACCAGTTTTGATTTGGCGCCCCTGGCCATGCTGATGGTGATGTTTGCTGTGCTCTTGCTGCTGGGCATGTTCATGGAGCAGATCTCAATCATGCTGCTGACTGTGCCGATCTTTTTCCCTCTGGCCCAAACACTCGGTTTTGATCCGATTTGGTTTGCGTTGATCATGCTGCTCTCCTTGGAGATTAGCTTTACAACCCCACCATTCGGGCTGTTATTGTTCGTGATGAAGGGGGTATCTCCGCCAGAAACGACGATGCGAGAGATATACACCTCAGCTTTCCCCTACATCTTTTGCTCGCTATTCTTGGTGATATTGCTGATTGCCTTTCCTCAAATAGCACTGTGGTTGCCGGCATTGTGAATGGGCAGAAAAGCCGAAAGCACACCATTGCAGGGACGGTTGAAATTCGGCTGAAACGGCACCGTTTTCTGAGCTAATCTATTGATTATTAATGATTTTTGATCAATATAGCCATAGTCTATTTTGAGGTTTATGTTTTTGTTCGCATTGGTCGAAAATGCCGAGAGCTTCAGTTTCTCGGCCGCAAAAATTTTACCGTTTGATAAAAAAATAATCTGTGCAATAGTGATTCTGTAATTTGATCGACGGAGGATCTATGACCAGTCCTATGACGCCAGGCATTGCAGCGGATCGCCTAAGCAACGAAGCGCTTGCACAAAACTTTGCAGACCTACATGTGCCGCTCGAACCGCATGAAGTGCGGGTTGCGGCTGATCGCTGTTACTTTTGCTATGATGCACCCTGTGTGACCGCCTGCCCGACGGATATCGATATTCCGCTATTCATCCGTCAAATTAGTACGGATAGGTCAGAGGCTGCGGCCAAAACGATTCTTGATATGAATATTTTGGGCGGAATGTGTGCCCGTGTTTGCCCAACGGAAGTGCTTTGCGAACAAGCCTGCGTGCGTGAAGTTTCAGAGGGCAAGCCTGTTGAAATTGGCCGCCTTCAACGCCACGCCACTGATCGTTTGATGGCAAAAAATATTCATCCCTTTGATCGTGCAGCCGCCACCGGCAAGAAGGTTGCCGTGGTTGGGGCGGGACCTGCGGGGCTATCCTGCGCCCACCGATTGGCATTAAAGGGGATCGACGTGACGATCTATGATGCCCGTTCCAAAGCAGGCGGCCTCAATGAATACGGGATCGCCGCCTATAAATCCACAAATGACTTTGCCGCAAAGGAAGTGGCGTGGTTGTTGTCTATCGGTGGTATCACGATTGAAAACAACAAAACGCTGGGCGTAGACATGACGCTGGACGGCCTTAGCTCTGATTTCGATGCGGTTTTTCTGAGTGTTGGTTTGGGCGGCGTTAACGCCCTGAGCATGTCGAGTGAAGATGATACATGTATGTCAGACGCAGTTGGGTTCATTGAAACATTGAGACAAACGACTGACCTGGCCAGCATACCCATTGGGCGCAACGTGGTTGTTATCGGTGGCGGCATGACAGCGGTTGATGCAGCTGTGCAGTCGAAACTGCTTGGTGCAGAGCAGGTCACTATTGCCTACCGACGGGGCCGCGAAGCCATGAGTGCGAGCCGCTATGAACAAGACCTCGCAGCGTCCCATGGCGTGAAGCTTTTGTTCAACGTCCAACCGGTAACACTGGAGACTTTGGAACCAAGCGCGGCGCTTGTCCTGGAATATACGGCGACAAAAGACGGTCGATTGACAGGTACAGGGGAGACCATGCGGATCTCTGCGGATCAAGTATTTTCTGCCATCGGTCAAACACTTGCCACTGATGGTGGACTGGCACTTGATGGGCGCAAGATTTCTGTGACAGGTGCAGGTCGCACGAGCCGTGATCGGGTTTGGGCAGGTGGCGATTGCGCCTCCGGTGGTGATGATCTGACTGTAACTGCGGTCGCTGAAGGGCGCGATGCAGCAATGGATATTTATGCAACCTTAATGGGAGGGGCAAACTAATGGCTGATCTAACGACAGATTTCTTGGGTATCAAAAGCCCAAATCCATTCTGGCTCGCTTCTGCGCCGCCAACTGATAAAGAATATAATGTGCGCCGCGCATTTGAGGCCGGTTGGGGTGGCGTTGTTTGGAAAACCTTAGGGGCTGAAGGTCCACCAGTGGTCAATGTGAATGGCCCACGCTACGGCGTCATCCACGGCCCAGATCGCCGCGTTCTTGGGCTGAACAATATTGAGTTAATCACCGACCGACCACTCGATGTGAACCTAGAAGAAATCACCCGTGTCAAGAAAGATTACCCAAACCACGCTGTGATCGTGTCCATCATGGTGCCTTGTGAAGAACAGGCATGGAAAGATATTCTACCAAAGGTCGAAGCGACAGGTGCGGATGGGATCGAGCTCAACTTCGGGTGCCCACACGGAATGTCCGAAAGGGGTATGGGCGCGGCTGTTGGACAGGTTCCTGAGTATATTGAAATGGTCACAGGCTGGTGTAAAAAATACTATTCCAAACCAGTGATCGTCAAGCTGACGCCGAACATCACAGACGTGCGTTTGCCGGCCGCGGCAGCGAAACGGGGTGGCGCGGACGCTGTGTCATTGATCAATACAATAAATTCTATCGTCTCAGTGGATCTAGATAGCATGAGCCCAGAACCATCCATAAATGGCAAGGGTACGCATGGGGGCTATTGTGGTCCTGCGGTTAAGCCGATTGCAATGTCTATGGTGTCTGAAATTGCGCGCGCGCCCGCAACTGCTGGATTTCCCATCTCAGGTATTGGTGGGGTCACAACATGGCGGGATGCGGCTGAATACATCGCGCTCGGCTGCGGCAACGTCCAGGTTTGCACCGCGGCGATGACTTATGGTTTCAAGGTTGTGCAAGAAATGATCACGGGTCTGTCTCAGTGGATGGATGAAAAAGGGCACAAAAGCATCCAAGACTTTATGGGCGCTGCGATCCCCAACACGACCGATTGGCAATATCTTGATCTTAATTATGTCGCCAAAGCAGTGATTAACCAAGATGACTGCATCAGCTGTGGACGTTGCTTTGCCGCATGCGAAGATACATCGCATCAAGCTATTGTAATGTCTGAAGATCGTAAGTTCTCCGTGCTTGATGCGGAATGTGTGGCATGTAACCTTTGTGTTGAAGTCTGCCCCGTTGAAAATTGCATAACCATGGTGCAGCAGCCTGCTGGCACTGTTGATCCGCGCACAGGTCAAACCATTTCGGATGGATACGCCAATTGGACAACACACCCGAATAATCCCGATTCTGTTGCGGCTGAATAAAGGATGATCAAATCGGCGTGTGGGGTAAACCCACGCGCCGTATTAAACAGTCAACATGCGTCGTAGCATATCTTCTAAATATTGCTCGGCATCCTCAAAATGATCTCGTTCTCCCAAGATCGCCTTCACTTGAACATCAAAGTCAGCATAATGTTGCGTCATGGCCCAGATCGAAAAGATGAGATGATAAGGATCGATAGCACGAATCAATCCCGCGTCTGCCCAGTGGTTAATTAACAGCGTTAAGTTCTCGACAACCTCACGCAGTTCACCGGTCAAAACGGATTTAATTCGCGGGGCGCCTTGGATGATTTCAGTGGCGTAAAGGCGACTTTCACGGGGGTAGAGCCGGCTCATTTTCAGTTTGTGTTTGGCGTATTTCAGTATTTCTTCAACAGGGTCACCGGCGGGGTCAATATCGCGAACAGGCTGCAACCAATCGGTCAATAACTGGGCCAATAATGCCTCGTAAATAGCCTCTTTGGATGCGAAGTAATACAGGATGTTGGGTTTTGACAGACCAGACTCCGCTGCGATCTGATCTAATGTTGAGCCGCGAAACCCAAATTGGGCAAAGACCTTTAGCCCAGCGGCTTTGATTGCTGAGTGGTTTTTTTTCTGGATACGGGTCTCTGTCTTTTTCATACGGGTCTATCACATGGAACAGTTGAGGGAGTAAATGACTAATTCGAAGGCAGTTCGGCAATGGATTGGCAAATTATAAAAGCAATTCCTTGACACATGTCTGGCCTCTGCTAGCGTTAGTTTGACCAGTTGGTCAAATTATTAATTGAGCAACCGTAATAATTCGAAAGTGAAGGACCGTCTCATGGCTGCTATTGGCGAAAATCTGAAGATTAACAGCGAACGTCTTTGGGACAGTCTGATGGAGATGGCCAAGATTGGGCCGGGTGTGGCAGGCGGCAATAACCGCCAAACTCTGACGGATGAAGACAGCGAAGGCCGTCAATTGTTTCTCGATTGGTGCAAGGTTGCTGGCTGCACGATGGGCCTTGATCAAATGGGCAATATGTTTGCGCGTCGCGAGGGAACAGACCCTGAGGCCCTGCCAGTTTATGTGGGGTCGCATTTAGATACCCAACCCACTGGTGGGAAATATGATGGGGTGCTTGGGGTTCTCGGTGGCCTCGAAATTTTGCGCACCATGAATGATCTGGATATCAAAACCAAACACCCAATTGTTGTGGTTAATTGGACGAATGAGGAGGGAACACGCTTTGCGCCGGCGATGTTGTCCTCAGGTGTATTTGCCGGTGTTCACACCCAAGATTGGGCCTATGATCGTGTGGATGCTGAGGGCAAAGCCTTTGGGGATGAATTGCAGCGCATTGGCTGGCGGGGTGATGAAGACGTGGGTGCGCGCAAAATGCACGCCTTCTTTGAGCTGCACATCGAACAAGGTCCGATCCTAGAGGCAGAAAATAAGCAAATTGGGATTGTGACACATGGGCAGGGTCTGTCCTGGACCCAAGTGGAGATTACAGGCAAAGATGCCCATACAGGATCAACTCCGATGCCCATGCGCAAAAACGCAGGGCTCGCCATGGCACGGGTTTTGGATAGAGTTGAGGCAATTGCGCTGTCCTACGCACCTCATGCGGTCGGGGCGGCGGGTCATATCGATGTTTACCCCAATTCACGCAACGTGATCCCTGGCAAAGTCGTGTTTACGATTGATTTTCGCTCTCCCGATTTGACTGTCATCACTGACATGGAGGCGCGTTTGCGGACAGAAGCCCAGGCCATCTGTGAAGCGATGGGGATGGACATTGAGTTTGAAAAGGTCGGTGGGTTTGATCCTGTCGCCTTTGACGCAACATGTGTTCAGGCCGTGCGCCGCGCGGCAGAGCGTTTGGGATATAGCCATATGGATCTCATTTCAGGCGCGGGTCATGACGCCTGTTGGATCAATAAGGTTGCGCCCACGGCAATGATCATGTGCCCTTGTGTCGACGGTCTGAGCCATAATGAGGCCGAGGACATCAGCCAAGAATGGGCAGCTGCGGGCGCAGATGTTTTGTTGCATGCCGTTTTGGAGACGGCCGTAATTACACCATAAGCCGCGGCGCAGATACCAATAGACAGGGAGATTATTATGAGCACAGTCATCAAGAACGGCACAGTCGTCACGCATGATTTGACATATGAAGCAGATGTTTTGATTGAAGATGGTAAGATCATCGAGATTGGAAAAAACCTATCTGGCACGGATGAATTGGATGCAACAGGCTGCTACGTGATGCCGGGTGGCATTGACCCCCATACCCATCTTGAGATGCCATTCATGGGCACATATTCTTCGGATGATTTCGAAAGCGGCACCCGCGCGGCATTGGCTGGCGGCACTACGATGGTTGTCGATTTCGCGCTGCCGAGCCCAGGGCAAGGACTGCATGATGCGCTGAAAATGTGGGACAATAAATCCACCCGCGCCAACTGCGATTATTCTTTTCACATGGCGGTGACCTGGTGGGGCGAACAGGTGTTTGACGAGATGGAGAGCGTGATCAAAGACCGGGGCATTAATACGTTCAAGCACTTCTTGGCCTACAAAGGCGCCTTGATGGTTAATGACGACGAGCTGTTCGCAAGCTTCAATCGCCTTTCCGAATTGGGAGGCATCGCGATGGTTCACGCCGAAAACGGTGATGTCGTTGCTGAACTCTCCGCCAAATTATTGGCTGAGGGCAATACGGGACCAGAAGCGCATGCCTATTCCAGGCCGCCGCAAGTTGAGGGCGAAGCCACCAATCGCGCAATTATGATCGCCGATATGGCAGGGGTGCCGCTCTATGTTGTTCATACCTCTTGCGAAGAGTCCCACGAGGCAATTCGCCGGGCACGTCAACAGGGCAAACGGGTTTGGGGCGAGCCATTGATCCAGCACCTAACACTGGACGAAAGCGAATACTTCAACAAGGACTGGGACCACGCCGCGCGTCGCGTTATGTCTCCACCCTTTCGCAACAAACATCACCAAGATAGCCTTTGGGCTGGCCTTCAGTCCGGCTCCCTCAGCGTTGTGGCCACCGATCACTGCGCATTTTCAACAGAACAAAAACGGTTCGGCCTGGGGGACTTCACTAAGATCCCTAATGGCACAGGTGGTCTGGAAGATCGCATGCCGATGCTATGGACCTATGGCGTTGCGACCGGTCGCCTAACGCCGAATGAATTCGTGGCTGTCACATCAACCAATATCGCCAAGATCCTGAATTGTTATCCGCGCAAGGGGGCAATCCTTGTGGGTGCGGATGCGGATATTGTTGTCTGGGACCCGAAGAAAGAAAAGACGATTGCAGCAGGTACGCAGCAATCGGCCATTGATTACAATGTATTCGAGGGTAAAAAGGTCAAAGGCCTGCCGCGCTTTACCTTAACGCGTGGGCATGTTGCGGCCTATGATGGTGAGATGCGCACCCAGGAAGGGCATGGCAATTTCGTAAAACGCGCCGGCAATACCGCAACGAACAAAGCTCTATCATCATGGAAAGCTCTGACGTCACCGCGCCCTATTGAGCGTTCAGGAATTCCGGCCAGTGGAGTCTGAGGCCGTGATTACAATTTCGTTGACCCATTTTCAGGATGCAATATGACGCAAGAGCCAACCATCGATGCCAAAGGGCTTCATCTGACTTTTGAGACCAATGATGGTCCTGTCCACGCGCTTCAGGACGTGAACCTTGAGATCAATAAGGGCGATTTTGTTAGCTTTATCGGTCCGTCTGGCTGCGGTAAAACTACGTTCTTACGCTGTATTGCAGGGCTTGAAACACCCACTTCAGGTCATATTTCGGTCAATGGCCTGACGCCGGATGAGGCACGTCGCGCGCGCGCTTACGGCTATGTATTTCAGGCGGCGGGGCTGTATCCGTGGCGTACAATTGGAGGCAACATCCGCCTACCCCTTGAGATTATGGGCTTTTCCAAATTTGAAATGTCAGAGCGGGTCGAACGGGTCTTGGAATTGGTCGACTTGACCGGATTTGATAAAAAATTTCCCTGGCAATTGTCTGGGGGAATGCAGCAGCGGGCCAGTATTGCGCGCGCGCTTGCCTTTGACGCTGATATCTTGCTGATGGATGAACCCTTTGGTGCGCTTGATGAAATTGTGCGTGATCACTTAAATGAACAGTTATTGCAGCTTTGGGCGCGCACGGAAAAGACGATCGGGTTTGTGACACATTCGATCCCTGAGGCGGTTTACCTATCGACTAAGATCGTTGTGATGAGCCCACGACCAGGCCGCATCACGGACGTTATTGACAGCAGTTTGCCAAAGGAGCGACCGCTCGACATTCGCGACAGTCCTGAATTCATCTCTATTGCTCAACGCGTGCGTGATGGGCTGCGGGCAGGGCACGCCCATGTGTAAGTCAATCACCAAGAAAGGGCGGATCGTGTGAAGTCAATTCTACCTGTTCTTACCATTATTGCAGCTGTGCTATTCCTCTGGACCTTGGCGGTTGTTCCGATGAATATGCATCTGACGGCTGATCAAGCCCAACGCAGTGGCGCGATTGTGACGCCCGACACTCCGGTTGCGCGTAAGGAGACAAATGGTATTGTCCTTGCGCTCAAAAACCCACATTTGATCGCGCTGACCTACGTTGGGAAACGCCCAAATTTGCCGTCTCCCCATCAAGTTGGGCTGGAAATGTTTGACACAATTTTTGGGAAAAAGATCACCTCAAAACGCAGCCTTGTTTACCATGGTTGGATCACACTGGCGCCAACTTTGCTGGGTTTCGCGATTGGCACCTTGCTCGGTGTGCTGCTCGCGGTTGGTATCGTTTTTAGCCGTGTGATGGACAAATCGGTCATGCCATGGGCCATCGTCAGTCAAACCATTCCGATCCTTGCTCTGGCTCCTATGATCATTGTTGTCCTCGGAGCCGCCGGCATTCATGGTGTCTTACCTAAGTCTGTTATTGCCGCTTATCTGTCTTTCTTTCCTGTGGTGGTGGGCATGGTCAAAGGGCTGCGCAGTCCGGACCACATGCAGCTGGATCTGCTACGGACCTATAGCACCAACAATGTTCAAAGCTTTTGGAAGCTGCGCTTGCCCTCCTCGACGCCCTATTTGTTTGCCTCATTGAAAATTGGCATCTCAGCATCCTTGATTGGCACAATCGTTGCCGAATTGCCCACCGGTGCAAAGGCAGGGTTTGGGGCACGCATGTTGGTTGGTGATCAATATGGTCAACCAATCCTGTCATGGGCGGCTCTTTTTGCGGCGGCTCTGACGGCGGCGGCCTTGGTTGGGATCATTTCATTGGTTGAACGCGGTGCGCTTCGTAAAATGGGGATGAAACCGGCATGATGTATGTAATCGCTGGATTTGCTATCTGGGGTCTGGGGTGGTTGCTGAATTTATATTTGGCAAACAGTAAGTGGTCGGACTATCGGGCGATGAATATTGCAGTTCCGCTCATCTTTGGGTTGACCGTTTTGCTTGTGTGGGAGTGCTTTGTCATAGGCTTTGACGTGAACCCTGTGTTTTTGCCGCGTCCCTCTGACATCGTCTTGCGTATGGCGATTGAAATGCCACGGCTGTGGGCAGACTTCGTTCAAACCATCGTTAAAGGGGCGTTGACGGGATACATTCTCGGTGGCTTGGCAGCCTTTGCCATCGCAGTCCTTGCGGATCGCTCCGAGTTTTTAACAAGCGGTGTGCTGCCTGTTGGAAGCTTTATGGCCGCTTTGCCCATCGTTGGGATAGCCCCGATTTTCGTTAAATGGTTCGGAAGTGATTGGGAATCTAAGGCGGCCGTCGTGGCTGTTATGGTGTTCTTTCCCATCCTGGTTAATGTCGTCGCCGGGATGCGCGACACCACATCGATGCAGCGTGACCTCATGCGCACCTATGGGGCTGGCTATTGGCCAACCTTGCTCAAACTGCGCCTTCCAGCTGCAATGCCATTTATTTTCAATGGCCTAAAGGTCGCCACAACATTGTCTCTGATCGGGGCGATCGTTGCTGAGTTCTTTGGTTCCCCAACCGTCGGAATGGGATTTCGCATTTCCACCAGCTTTGGCCAACTCGCCCTTGATATGGTTTGGGCTGAGATCGTCATCGCCGCAATCGCGGGGACCGCATTTTACGGTATTGTGACATTAATCGAAAAGGGCGTTACTTTTTGGCACCCATCACAACGCTGACAGTCCAATGAAGATTGCAGCAAAACCACAGACTAGGAGGTCTAAACGATGAAAAAGATGATTATTGCCGCCGCTATCGCAGCGGGGCTGGGGGGCACGTCTGCCATTGCAGACGGTCACGCGAACTCCGTTTCATTGCAATTGCAGTGGGTGACGCAAGCACAATTTGCAGGCTACTATGTGGCCTTGGACAAAGGGTTTTATGAGGCCGAAGGTCTGGATGTGACGATATTGGCCGGTGGCCCGGATATTGCCCCACCCCAGGTTCTCGCAGGTGGCGGCGCGGATGCGATGCTGAACTGGATGCCTTCCGCCTTGTCGGCACGTGAAAAAGGTCTGCCGGTTGTGAACATTGCGCAGCCATTCAAGAGATCTGGCTTGATGTTAACATGTTGGAAAGACACCGGTATCACCAAGGTGGAAGACTTCCGTGGCAAGACCATTGGTGTTTGGTTCTTTGGCAACGAATATCCGTTCCTAAGCTGGATGAGCCAAGTGGGCATTCCAACCGAGGGCGGTGCTGATGGTGTCACTGTTCTGAAGCAAGGCTTTAATGTTGATCCACTTTTGAACCGTGAAGCAGACTGCATCTCAACCATGACGTATAATGAATACGGCCAGGTGATTGATGCCGGGGTCAATCCAGATGAGTTGGTGACGTTCAAATACGAAGAACAAGGTGTGGCCACGCTTGAGGACGGTATCTACGTTCTTGAAGAGAACCTAAATGATCCGGTGTTCGTAGACAAAATGGTGCGCTTCGTGCGCGCGTCTATGGAGGGTTGGAAATATGCCGAAGCCAATGCAGAAGAAGCTGCTGGAATTATTCTTGATAACGACGACACAGGCGCACAGAATGAAGCTGCTCAAATTCGGATGATGGGCGAAATTGCCAAACTCACAGCCGGTTCCAACGGTGCGTTGGATGTGGCTGATTTTGATCGTACGGTTGCGACTTTGTTGTCAGGTGGATCTGATCCGGTTATTTCTGCCGTTCCAGAAGGTGCGTGGACGCATAAAATTACGGACCTTGCGTTGAAGTAGTCACACCGATCATGGTGAAAATTTGAAACGCCCTGCACAGTGTAGGGCGTTTTTTTGTAATTTGTGCGAAATTTGAAGGAATATAAGCGCCGCGGACGGTTGGACTCTTTGCTCTGGCTGATCCGTTCTGGCAAAAATCAACCACGCAGAAATGCTTAAAAAACTCGATGAGACACAGGCAAATCATGTGTGAGCAAGCCTAGTAATTTAGGTTCGAGATTTCAGGGATGTGCATAAGAGGATGACAACCGAAATGATTGACAAGGCAATGCCGCCGCTGATCCAAATCGGCGGATTCTCATGGTCCAAGAGCCTCTCCCAAACCAGCACCCAAATGGGGGTCAAATAGGTGTAGGCCATGACATTCGTTGCCGGCAGATGCATCGACGCGAATTGTAGGCAGAGGAAGGAGAGCGATGTGGCAAATACCGCAAGATAGATAATTGTTCCCCAGATTAAGAGCGGTAATCCGGTCCAATTCGTTTGTAAAATTTCTGGGGCACCGTAAATGCTCAGTATGATTGTGCCGCTTGTGAGCATTCCAAAGGTGACCATGATGGCGTTTTCGCCGCGGTTCAATTGGCGAAAAAGGATTGGTAAAAAGGCATGGGCGATGCATCCAAGAAAATAAATCAGTTCTCCTGTGCCAACCTTAAATTGTGCTATGGCAAGAATATCCGCTCGGAAAATAACCCACACAGATCCAATGGTTCCAATAAGAATTGCCACCAGGCCATGCAGTCTTATTTTTTGCTTTAAAATAATAAACCCGAGTAAGCTGGACATCGCCGGCATCAGCGTAAACACAGCTGCAGTAGAAATTGGCGTCGCGCTCTTTAGGCCTTCGAACATCAAGGTAAAATATATGCCAAATGTGCCGCCAAGAATGAAATAACGCCAAGAGGCTTGCATTGCCCGTTGAGTAATTGCTCCGGTAAAAAATGCAATCAGCCCCATAATGCAGGCAGCCAACCCAAAACGCACTGCCGTTAACGCAACGGGAGAAATATCATTTGCGATCATCGACCCAAAAGAAAAGGATCCTCCAATGAGCATGGAAAAACCAAGCATCGCGGCATGACTTTGAAACATTCTATTCACAGACAGTTTTAGCCTTTGGGTTGTTATTGGTGGCCATCATCCGATCACCAGTTGTGAGAACATTATCTTTTCTGAGGGCTTCAAATAGACGGGCAGAGTGTTTGATATCGTTGAATAGCCTTCTAAACGCGCCATTTTGGCTTTTCGACTGGATGGTTTCCACTGCGAGCCGTTCTTGATACTGCTGAGCCGCCCCAGTTAAGTGGTCCAATTTGAATGTTAGTGCATGATTGGCCTTTGGTCCATCGGTGTCGTGGCTTCTGGCGCGGGTGGGCGATAGCCATACCGACCGTATTGACGGGTCAACTCGATCATGTCTGCGACCAAGCGTTTTTCATCGGCACGGCCCTGGGGTAATCGCCGTTTCTTGCAGATTTAGTTTGTAGGCCAAATTTCCTCAATCTAGTTTATAATATGAAGCGGTATGGTGCTCCGCCCCTTCATTCTCTCTGGTCCGCAACTGCCGCAACACGTGCACGCGAAACCGCGCCGATGCGCTTGCAGAGCGGCGAAAATAACAGGGCGGTTAGATTTAAACCATGACCGAAGTCTAATGCCTATGCGAATGAGGCTGACAGTCGCGACAACGAGTAAGGTTAGAGATCTCTACGTCTTGTTTCTTTCTTCGCGCCAAAGAATTGTTAACCCTGAAAGAATAATTAATATTACACCCGGGAATAACTTATCTAAGGGAAGTTCGTCAAAAACTATCCAACCTAAACCAAATGCTGTTAAAATTCCGAAGTAGCTAAATGGGGCTAAAACGGAGGCTGGAGCCTGTCGAAATGCATACATTAGAAAAACGACTCCAAAGCCTCCGCACAGAGACATGCTAAATATGAGAAGTGCATCACTAATTGATTGGATCGGGCTGAAATCAGTGGTTCCAGTCGCCAAAAGGATCGCTCCAAGCGCAGCAGCTACGGAGGAATACAAATAAATTATTGCACTTGAAATAGAAACATCGAAACTTCGAAGTGTCACCATAGAAGCGGCATAACAAAAGGCTGCACCGATGGGCAAAGCTGCTGTCCAGGTAAACATGTTGGAGCCTGGCTGCATGATCCAAACTGCGCCGCCAAATCCTATAATGACAGCGCTCCAGCGCCACGCGCCCACCTTTTCTCCGTAAAAAATGACTGCAATTAAAACTATAAAAATTGCATTGGTTTGGCCCAAGGCCGATACTGTCGCCAACTCTAGGTCTGCCAAAGCTGTGTAAAATAAAAGCTGAGCTAATGCGACCAATAGGCCGCGGCCAAAAGCCAATTTCCATTTTTTTATTTTATAATCTTTGATGTCAAAACTTAATTCTCGCGTATAAATAAGTAATAAAATTGATGGCAATACACCCAAAACATTCCGATAAACTGAAAGCTCTTGAGGCGAATATCTTACTGATAAAATTCGGACGTGAACGCTCATGAGATCAAAGCAAAGATAAGCGAGCAAGCAAACAAGAATTGCGCGAATATTGGTCGTCATTAAACCTCAAAACTTAAGGCAAATACGCCTTATCGATGGACAGTCTGCCCCTAATTGATCGAAGTCAAGTTTCATAAATGAATTGAGATGAGTGAAAATGGCACTGTCAGATTAAACTTGGGTGAAGCGGGCAGGCTGGCTTTATAGATATTTATGACGCCTCACAGAGTTCGAGGCAGATTGTGCCTGTTGAACTTAGAGGCGCTGCACTCTTTGCGTTAAGCACGCTGCAAAGAATGCCTATGGTGAATGTCACTGACATCTGACCCGGTAGGCCCATAAATTGTCTCTGAAAATTGACCCATCTGCCCATAGAGCCCTATTGCTATTGTTCAGGGCTTGTGAGCCATGCGTCATGGCCGAGGCTGTCGCACCGGGCCCCATCGCAGCCAACGCCTGCCTAAAAAGGGCCTGCGTAAAACTTTGCAAAAGAGCCCAGCCGACTCGGATATGTTCTATTGATCTGCCGTATGGTATTGCCTCGGCGTCAATGGCAGTCATGGGGTCCGATATGGACAATAACATTCTTGATGCAATTCTAGGTGCAATACCACAACCCATCATTGCGATTGATGCGAGCGAACGCATTCTTGCTGTGAATAGTGCCGCGGTTTCCTTGGTCGGTCATACCGCCATGCAACACAGTTACGTGACCATTTTACGTCAGCCCGCGTTGTTGGAAGCTATTGAGGCGACATTAAAAGATGATGTGCCGCGCACCACGAAGTATCTCAGCACAGACGGTGCACAGGACACAACTTACAAAGTCACCTGCCAAGCGGCACCCGGCGTTGGTAACGGCGGTACAAAGGCAATAATATTGTTCTTTGAAGATATCAGCCAAATGGAAGAGGTCGGGCAGATGCGTCGTGACTTCGTGACCAATGTAAGTCACGAATTGCGCACGCCTCTCACCGCACTTATCGGATTTATTGAAACCTTGCGCGGGCCGGCGCGGGATGATGCAAAAGCCGCCACGCGGTTTTTGAACATTATGCAAGATGAGGCGGAGCGCATGAATCGTTTGGTGGGCGATTTGATGTCACTTAACAGAGTAGAAGGAAATGAACGCGTGCGGCCCACGCAGCGCGTTGTGTTAAATGATATTATCCAATCGACATGCCACAGCCTGCAGCCCTTGGCTCTTCAGGCTGGGGTGAAATTTGAGTTTGAGAGCCCAGAGCTTCCCGTCGAAATATACGGCGATTCCGATCAGCTGACGCAAGTTTTTACCAATATCATCGGAAACGCTCTTAAATATGGCGCGTCTGGCGGGCGCATTACCCTGCGCATGACAACTATCGCGCGGGAAGCGGCTTTGCGCGCCCCTGGCGTCAGACTCCAAGTCATTGATTATGGAGCGGGCATTGACCCTGTCCATCTGCCGCGCCTGACCGAAAGGTTCTACCGCGTTGATGGGCACCGCAGCCGTGAACTTGGTGGCACAGGTCTTGGTCTTGCAATCGTCAAACATATTATCAATCGCCACCGCGGGAAATTGAACATAAAAAGCGCTTTGGGGGAAGGCACCACGGTCACGGTGATGCTGCCGACCGAGCCGCTATCGTGAATTTCGAAGAAAATAAAATGTCATGAAAACGTAATATCCCTGTCACAAAACTGTTACGTCCAGCCGTTACACAGGGCCGGAGAATCCCATGGGGGATTGCTTGCAAATGGACAAAACAGGAGACATCCATGTCTTTACTTAAACTTGCAACTTCCGCGCTGGCTCTTTCGGCGCTTTGCGTAACAACCGCTGCCGCGCGTGACCAAGTGCAGATCGCCGGATCGTCAACCGTTCTGCCATATGCGTCGATCGTTGCTGAGGCTTTTGGCGAAAACTTTGACTTTCCAACACCCGTTGTTGAGTCCGGTGGCTCTAGCTCGGGTCTGAAGCGCTTTTGCGAAGGCGTTGGTGAAAACACAATCGACGTGGCAAATGCGTCTCGTGCGATCCGCGAAAAAGAAATCAAAGCCTGCGCCGAAGCTGGGGTGACCGACATCATCGAAGTGCGCATTGGGTATGACGGTATCGTCTTTGCCAGCCAGATTGACGGACCGGATTATACTGCTTTCCAACCGGCTGATATTTTCGATGCACTTGGCGCCAAGGTTCTTGTCGACGGTGCGATTATTGAGAATCCGCATCAACAGTGGGCTGACTTCAATGCTCAACTTCCAGCGGCTGATATCATGGCCTTTATTCCCGGAACAAAGCACGGAACACGCGAAGTTTTTGAGGACAAAGTGTTGCTCAAGGGTTGCGAGGTCACCGGTGCTATGGAAGCCATGATGGCCTCTGGCATGTCTGAAGATGATGCCGAAGATGCTTGCCTCGATGTGCGTCAAGATGGCCGCTCTGTTGATATCGATGGCGATTATACCGAAACTCTCGCACGCATTGATGCCAACCCCGATGGTATCGGCATCTTTGGCTTGGCCTTTTATGAAAACAATCAAGACAAACTGAAAGTGGCGACAATGGGCGGCGTTGCGCCGTCGACTGAAACGATTTCGACGGGCCAATATCCTGTGTCTCGTCCGTTGTTCTTTTATGTGAAGAAAGCCCACATTGGTGTGATCCCAGGTCTGAAAGAATATGCCTCATTCTTCATCGCCGATGAGATTGCTGGACCAGACGGCCCGCTATCTGCCTATGGTTTGGTTGCAGATCCCGATCTGGCGACAACCCAGGCGGCCGTATCTAATGAGACAGCCATGGGCAGCAAATAAGAGCTGCTGTAAAACAATAGTGAGGGTGGCGGCTTCCGCCATCCTTAAAAAACGCTTACCCCCTTTGCTGGGGGCGCATTTGACAGTAGGAAGAACAAAATGGATGGAGGCGGTATGCCGATACTCTGGGTTGTCGCAGTGATTTTTGTTGTTTCCGTTGTTGGGTTCATCGCTGGGCGCGCACGTGCTTTGCAATCGGCCGGTGGCGATGCGCGCCGGCTTCATTCCTTGCCGGTGTATTACGGGTCGAACGTTGCTTTATGGGCCGTCGTGCCTGCGGCTGCTACCCTCATCGTCTGGCTTATTGTGCAGCCATTGCTCGTGAATTCCCGCGTGGTGGAAACCTTGCCTGGTAGCTTGCTCGATGAAGGCAGCTCAATTGGCCTGATTATGAGCGATGTGCGCCGCGTGGCAGAGGGGCTTGATGTGGCTGTGGCCCAAGGCGCTTTGAGCCGCGATGAGGCTGCGTCAATCGGATCCTCATCGGTCAATATTCGCGAATTTTTAGGATCCATAGGCGTGGCTCTTGGCTCAGATGTTAGCCCTGAAGTTGTGGCCGCGGCGCAGCTTTACCGCGGGTTCAATGCAACCGGGTCTGCGCTTATGTCCTGGATTGTGCTGGCAATTTCTGTCGGAGGGGCTGCCTATGCCTATAGGCGGTCAAACGCGGATTTCCGCGCGCGCAATGTGGTTGAGCGTGGGGTTTTGGGGCTACTCATCGGGGCAGCCTCAATTGCTATTTTGACGACCATCGGCATCCTATTCGCGCTGCTGTTTAATACGATCGAGTTTTTCAAACTCTATCCTGCTACCGAATTCTTCTTTGGAACCAATTGGGCGCCCAGTTTTTCCGGCCGAGGCGGGCTGTCTGATCTTGGTGTTTTGCCTCTATTGTGGGGCACTTTTTACATTTCTTTCATTGCGATGTTGGTCGCGGTTCCTATTGGGCTGTTTTCAGCAATTTACCTCTCTGAATATGCAAGCCCTCGGTTGCGCAGTGTCGCCAAGCCTTTGATTGAAATTCTAGCCGGGATTCCGACGATTGTTTACGGGCTATTTGCGCTTTTGACCGTTGGGCCATTGCTGGTGAGCCTGTTTGGCAAAGATACTTTGAACTGGATGCAGGGGGGCACTGCGGTCATGACCGCGGGTTTGGTGATGGGCATCATGCTTATCCCATTCGTGTCATCGCTTTCCGATGACATTATCAATGCCGTACCGCAGGCCTTGCGCGATGGATCTTATGGCTTAGGTGCAACCCAGTCTGAAACCATACGTCTGGTTATCTTGCCAGCAGCCCTGCCGGGCATCGTTGGCGCGATCCTCTTGGCGGCGTCGCGGGCCATTGGGGAAACGATGATTGTCGTGCTGGGGGCAGGTGCGGCGGCGCGCCTGTCGATGAACCCTTTTGACGCGATGACAACAATCACGGCCAAAATCGTAAGCCAATTGACCGGAGATGCCGATTTCTCATCTCCGGAGGCTTTGGTTGCCTTCGCACTTGGCATGACCCTCTTCGTACTGACCTTGGGGCTTAATGTGTTTGCCCTCTTCATCGTACGCAAATACCGGGAGCAGTATGACTAATGGCCATTAAGAACCAGACTTCTCGCGGCGTGTCACATACGTCACTGCTCTCAAAAAGGGATGGGCATACCCAAAAACGCAACTCAGCCGAAAAGCGGTTCCGCATTTACGGGATGGTCGCCCTCTCCATCGGCGTGTTGTTTCTTATATTCTTATTTGCCTCGATCCTACGCTCAGGTTTGCCGGCCTTCACCCAGACCGTAATGAATGTTGAATTTGTTGTGTCTCAAGAAGACTTTGACAAAGCTGAAAGCAAGATGCTGAAAACCAAGGCCTATCAAGACATATTCGTTGCGGCATTGAGCGCGGAGCTTGCAAGAAGGAACTTGGATGTGGCCTTCGATAATAAAGCGATTGAACGCATTGTGGGCAAGCCGGGCGGCACAATTCGAAGTTATTTTACCGAAGATCCAAGCCGGGTCGGACAGCCTGCGACTTTCGAGCTTGCGGCCTCCAGCCGGGTGGATGGCTATTTTAACGGCCGCGTCACCCGTGAAACTTTGGTTGACAGCCGCTTTTTGAAGGCAACGGATCTGGATTTGGTCGATGCTTTACAGGCCGGTGGCATAATTCGCCAGGCATTCAATTGGAATTTTATCACCGGCACGGATTCCGGCGTGGATAACCCTGGAGGCGCCGGACTTGGGGCTTCTGTTATTGGATCGTTCTTCATGATGTTGGTGGTGCTGTTTTTGTCACTCCCGATTGGGGTTGCCGCTTCGATTTACCTTGAAGAATTTGCCCCGCGAAATCGTTGGACGGATTTTATTGAGGTGAATATCTCCAACCTCGCCGCGGTGCCGTCCATCGTGTTTGGTATTCTTGGCCTAGCCGTTTTCATACAATTTGCGGGGTTGCCACAATCTGCCCCGCTTGTCGGTGGCCTTGTTTTGACCTTGATGACATTGCCGACCATCATCATCTCAACCCGCGCATCGCTTGCGGCTGTTCCACCCTCTATCCGCGATGCCGCCCTTGGTGTGGGTGCATCTAAGATGCAGTCAGTGTTCCACCACGTCCTACCGCTGGCGATGCCTGGTATTTTGACAGGCACGATTATTGGCCTGGCCCAGGCCCTTGGCGAAACGGCGCCTTTGCTCTTGATCGGGATGGTCGGTTTTGTTGCGCGCGAGTATCCCGAGGGGTTTCTGTCAGGCTTTACGGACGCCAACTCGGCAATGCCGGCGCAGATTTATACTTGGGCCAGTCGCGCTGATCCCGGATTTTATGAAAAAGCATGGGGCGGTATCATCATTTTGCTGCTGTTCCTCATTACGATGAATGCTATCGCAATCATCTTAAGACGTCGCTTCGAACGGCGTTGGTAAGGACATGTCAAAAATGCTCGATGTAACAACTGTGGAGAGAGATGTGGCAGCAAACAATGTCAAAATTTCAGCAAAGGACGTACAGGTCTTTTATGGAGATAATCACGCCATTAAAGATGTCACTGTCGAAATCGAAGACAAGACTGTAACTGCGTTTATTGGCCCATCTGGATGCGGGAAATCGACATTTTTGCGGTGTATCAATCGTATGAACGATACGATTGAAGTGTGCCGTGTCGTGGGTGATATTCGGATTGACGGTGAAAATATTTACGATCCAAAGATTGATCCGGTTCAGCTGCGCGCCAAGGTTGGAATGGTCTTTCAAAAGCCAAACCCCTTTCCAAAATCGATCTATGACAATGTCGCATATGGGCCGAGAATACATGGCCTGGCCCGGAACAAGGCGGAATTGGACGAGATCGTCGAGCGTTCGCTGCGCAGTGGCGCGATTTGGGATGAGGTGAAAGATCGGTTGCAGGCGCCAGGAACAGGGCTTTCTGGTGGGCAACAGCAGCGGTTATGTATTGCACGCGCCATCGCGACGGAACCCAAGGTTCTGCTGATGGATGAGCCTTGCTCCGCTCTTGATCCCATTGCCACCGCGCAAGTTGAAGAACTCATTGATGAACTGCGCAAAAGTTATTCGGTGGTGATTGTGACCCATTCGATGCAGCAAGCCGCACGTGTGAGCCAAAAGACGGCTTTCTTCCATCTCGGCAGCCTTGTTGAGTTTGGTGAGACCTCCAAGATTTTCACCAACCCAATCGATCCGCGCACTGAAAGCTATATTACTGGCCGTATCGGCTGAGGAGTTCAAAATGACCGATCAACACATTGCATCCGCTTTTGACAGAGATCTTGAGAAAATTCAGGCTCAAATTATGAAAATGGGCGGCCTGGTCGAGAACGCCATACTTGAGGCCGCGGTCAGCTTAGAAGAAAGAGACGAGGAGCGTGCCGAACAAGTGCGCCGCAGTGACAAAGCCATCGATGCTCTTGAGGAGAGTATCAACGAGGAAGCTGCGCGTGTAATCGCTTTGCGTGCCCCTGCCGCGATTGATCTCCGGGTCGTGCTTTCAGTGATGAAAGTAAGCGGCAACTTGGAGCGTATTGGTGATTATGCAAAAAATCTTGCCAAACGGACGCGCATCCTGGCGCATATGGAGCCTATTAACGGCAGTGCCAGCTCGCTCCGCCGTATGGCCAAGGAGGTTGAGCGCATGCTTAACGACGCGCTTGATGCCTATGTCTCACGCGACGCGGAATTGGCACAGAACGTGATTGACCGAGACATCGTGGTCGACCAAATGTACAACGCTCTGTTTCGAGAGTTTTTAACATTCATGATGGAAAACCCAAGCAACATCACGTCCTGCATGCACCTGCATTTCATTGCTAAAAATATTGAGCGTATGGGAGATCACGTGACGGCCATCGCGGAGCAAGTTGTTTACCTGGTTACCGGAGCGATGCCGGACGAGGAGCGTGAAAAAGCCAACACCACTGTGTAGTCGATCCAGGGGGGACCGAGAAAATGTTCAAAGAGCAGCCCCGCGTTCTTGTTGTAGAGGATGAGCCAGCTCAACTCGAGGTTTTGGCATATAATCTGGAATCCGAAGGGTTTTTGGTGAGCCGGGCGCGCGATGGAGAAGAGGCTATTCTTGTCATCGGTGAGGATGTGCCAGATGTCATCGTAATGGATTGGATGATGCCACATCTGTCTGGAATCGAAGTCTGCCGGCGCCTCAAAAGCAATCCGGAAACCCGCTCGATCCCGGTCATCATACTTTCGGCGCGATCAGAAGATGTGGATAAAGTGCGTGGCCTGGAAATTGGCGCAGATGACTATGTTGTGAAACCCTATTCGGTGGTTGAGTTAATGGCGCGGGTGAGAACTCAGCTGCGCCGTTCGCGCCCCTCCTCTTTGGGGGAAAAAATTGAATTTGAGGATTTGATTTTAAATTTGGAAACTTACAAAGTTACCCGTGGTGAAATTGATTTGAAGCTTGGGCCCACTGAATTTCAGCTATTGAAAACATTTATGGAAAAACCGGGACGTGTCTGGAGCCGCGAAGAGCTTCTGGATCGGATTTGGGGGCGAGATTTATATGTTGAGACCCGCACGGTTGATGTTCACATAGGACGCCTTCGGAAGGCTCTGTCGAGACATGGCGGCACGGATACGATTAGGACTGTACGGGGTGTTGGTTATTCGCTCGGATAGAGGGAAATGGCACCGTCAGACCGAACGATTTCAACCAGGACCGCCATCTTTATTCACGCCTCAATTTCTAGCTGAACCAGCAATCCGATGCGAATTTTCAGCACGTTGACAGCACCCACTCATGCAAATTATCAACGCATGATTGGCTTTAACTCACTTCGAAAGCAGAGCAAGCATGCTAACCAATCTTGACCTTACGGAACTTACTGAATTTCGCCGTGAACTTCATCGCCATCCCGAATTGTCGGGGGAAGAGGTGGAGACAGCCAGTAAGATCACCGCTGCGCTGAGATCGATGTTACCAACCCGCATTTTGACTGGATTAGGTGGTCATGGTGTCGCTGCGGTTTTTGACAGCGGAAAAGCTGGACCGACAGTCCTTTTCCGTGCTGAGCTTGACGCTCTGCCAATTGAGGAACGCAATAATATTGCCTGGTCGTCGCAAACCCCTGGGAAAAGTCATGTTTGCGGTCATGATGGCCATATGACAATGTTGCTTGGATTGGGGCGCATGATGTCTCGGCAACCCGTTGCACAAGGGCGTGTCATTCTCATGTTCCAGCCCGCAGAAGAGGATGGTAGCGGTGCAAAAGCTGTGGTCGCCGATCCAGCGTATCAAGAAATCCAAGCCGATTGGGCATTCGCCATTCATATCGAACCCGGACGACCGTTTGGGTACGTCTCCACCTGCGAGGGGCTCATTAACTGCGCCTCTTTAGGACTTAAGATTAGGCTTGCGGGCAAAACTGCCCATGCAGCCGACCCTGAAGATGGCGTTTCGCCAGCGCAGGCAATAGCCAAGCTGATCCCTTCCCTTGATGCACTTGGTCAAGGAGGACCACTTGACGATGATTTCCGACTGGTGACGATTACCCATGTAAAAATTGGCGAACCATCATTTGGCGTGGCGCCCGGTGAGGGCGAGATTTTCGCCACGTTGCGGACAACTCGTGACGAAGGTATGGAAAGTCTTGAGACCATGGCACGCAAACAGGCTATCACGCTTGCGGAAGAATTTGGGCTTAGCGTGGATTTTGAGGTGTGCGATAATTTTGCAGCCTCAATCAATGATCCAGATGCCTACGCGGTGGCAACAATGGCCATGAAAGCAATCGGCATTGCCTACGGCGATGCAGGTGTTCCCATGCGCGCCTCAGAAGACTTTGGCGTGTTTGGGTGGGACGCTAAGGCTGCCATGCTATGCCTAGGGCCTGGCGAAGATTATGCAGCGCTGCACAATCCGGACTATGATTTTCCCGATGATTTGATCCCTATCGGCTGCGCGATCTTTGAGCGTATAGCTCGCGATTTATTGGGCACCGCTTCGGATGGCACTGTCATACAAAACGAGCTTGAGCCGTTCAGGGCGGTTTCGTAGCCTCGCCGTATGAAGAACGCTCTCCAGTCAGCTACTTTAAAACGCGCCCAGAGATCTGGACTTGTGCCGCTCTAAGTGCGCGTTCAGGCTGAACCGCACTGCTGCTCTCACCGCGTGGCGTCAATTATTAAGCGCATCGATCAAGGCTGCACCAGCAACCGGCACCATGTGCCAACTTTTTAGAGTGCTTGTTTAATAGAATTCCCCGCTTAAAATTTAATCAAAAAACCAAAAAATAGATAAAATCCATGGCCACCTGATCCGATCCTTGTTCGCCAAAAGAATCCCAGTCACGCTAAAAAAAATCGAAGCGTGCTGAGGACTGAACGATAAAACATCTTTCCCTAGACAGAGAAGGCATCTTTCAGCGCGCGCGCGGGTCACTCAACATAAGCGCGGTGTTTGCTGATGGAGATCAGTCGCGCTTGAAAGATCTGCGCCAACAAGGGTCCTATCGTGCCATCTTTCCGCGCCCGGCAAAGGACGAGATCGAAGCCGTAATAATTAACACGGCAGGTGGCATCACAGGCGGTGATAAATTTTCAACTGAAGTCACTGCCAACAGTCACGCTAAGATCAGCGTTACGACTCAAGCGGCTGAACGCATTTACCGCGCTTCAAATGCAATAGCCGGATCGATGAAAACGCGGCTCAAAGTGAAGTCGAACGCGCAACTTTATTGGCTGCCTCAAGAAACGATCCTGTTTGAAGGCTCCCGCTTGTGCCGGCGCTTAGAAGTTGAAGTCGCAAGGGATGCAAAGTTCCTCATGGTCGAGCCACTCGTCTTCGGTAGAGAGGCCTCTGGAGAAATCCTCCAACAGTGCTCCCTGGATGACAGAGTTTGCATTACCACTGAAGGAACACCAATTTATGTTGATCGCGTCAAACTGGACGGCGACATCGCATTTATCCTAAAGCGGCCTGCAGTCGCAGCTGGAGCAGGTGCCATGGCCAGTATTGTTCTTGTCGATCAAATGGCCAAAGCGATGATTGATGGCGTTCGCGCCCTGCTTCCTTCCTCTGGTGGGGCAAGTCTTTTGGCAGACAACATCCTCGTTATTCGATTGCTTTGCTCTGACAGCTTCGCACTGCGCACTGCCTTGCTCCCGATCCTGACCCATCTAACCCACAACGCAGTTCCCAAAAACTGGAGGCTATGAACGATGCATTTGACCCCGCGTGAAAAAGATAAACTGCTGGTTGCAATGGCCGCCGAAGTAGCCCGTAAGCGGCTCGCCCGTGGTGTGAAGCTAAATTATCCAGAGGCGATTGCATTGATTGCTGACGCTGTTGTTGAGGGTGCGCGTGACGGGCGCTCTGTCGCAGACATGATGGAGAGCGGTGCCCATGTGATCACCCGTGATCAATGCATGGAGGGCATCCCAGAGATGATCCACGATGTTCAGGTAGAGGCCACTTTTCCTGATGGGACCAAATTGGTCACCGTTCACAACCCCATTAGATAGGAGAGTGCTATGATCCCCGGAGAAATTTTTCCAGCCGATGGCGAGCTCATCCTAAATGCAGACCGTGAGGCGATCACCTTGATAGTGGCCAACACTGGTGACCGCCCAGTGCAGGTTGGCAGCCATTACCATTTTGCTGAGAGCAACGCCGCGCTGGATTTTGATCGCCTAGCCGCCTTTGGCCGTCGCCTGGATATCGCACCCGGCACCGCAGTCCGGTTTGAACCGGGTCAACGGCGCGAGGTCCCTTTGATCGAGATATCAGGCGCGCGGCGTGTCTTTGGGTTCAACACTCAAGTTATGGGAGATTTATAATGGCCACATCGATTAATCGCGCCGATTACGCTGCCATGTTTGGGCCCACTGTGGGTGACAAAATACGCCTTGCTGACACGGATCTTATTATTGAGGTCGAACGCGATCTGACCGCAGAACGCACCAATGGCCGCAATGGCATGACCTATGGCGAGGAGGTAAAATTCGGCGGTGGTAAAGTCATTCGTGATGGCATGGGCCAATCCCAAGTCACCCGTGCTGCAGGTGCTGTGGATACTGTTATTACCAACGCTTTGATCATTGATCATAGCGGCATCTACAAAGCGGATGTGGGTTTGCGCGATGGTCGCATTCATAAGATCGGCAAGGCCGGCAACCCAGACACGCAACCGGGTGTAGATATCATCATAGGCCCGGGAACCGAAGTCATTGCTTGTGAGGGGCGCATCCTGACAGCAGGCGGTTTTGACAGCCACATACACTTTATCTGCCCGCAACAGATCGAGGATGCCTTGCATTCTGGTATGACCACAATGCTCGGCGGGGGCACTGGCCCAGCACATGGTACTTTGGCCACGACTTGTACGCCAGGACCATGGCACATTGGGCGCATGTTGCAGGCTGCAGATGCTTTTCCGATGAACCTCGCTTTTGCCGGCAAAGGCAACGCCAGCCAACCGGACGCATTGGTCGAGATGGTAAGAGGTGGTGCCTGTGCACTAAAGTTGCATGAAGATTGGGGCACGACGCCTGCTGCGATTGATTGCTGCCTTTCTGTGGCTGATGACATGGATGTGCAGGTTATGATCCATACTGACACACTCAATGAATCTGGCTTTGTTGAAACCACGGTAGCAGCATTGAAAGGGCGCACAATTCACGCTTTTCATACCGAAGGTGCAGGCGGCGGGCATGCTCCGGACATTATCAAAATCTGTGGCGAAGAGCATGTTCTGCCGTCCTCCACCAACCCAACGCGGCCCTATACTGTGAACACATTAGAAGAGCATTTGGACATGCTGATGGTCTGCCACCACCTCGACAAATCCATCCCAGAGGATGTTGCGTTTGCAGAAAGTCGCATCCGCCGCGAAACCATTGCGGCAGAAGATATTCTGCATGACATGGGTGCCTTTTCGATCATAGCCTCTGACAGTCAGGCGATGGGCCGTGTGGGTGAGGTGTTGATCCGCACATGGCAAACCGCTGACAAAATGAAAAAGCAGCGCGGCCGACTGTCTGAAGAAACAGGCGACAACGATAATTTCCGTGTGCGCCGCTATATTGCAAAGTACACGATCAACCCTGCGATTGCTCATGGGATTAGTCGCGAAATTGGCAGCATCACTGAGGGTAAACGTGCCGATCTGGTGCTATGGGCCCCTGCGTTTTTTGGCGTAAAACCTGAGATGGTTTTAATGGCAGGTACAATCGTTTGTGCGCAGATGGGCGACCCCAACGCCTCAATCCCGACCCCGCAGCCAGTCTATTCACGCCCCATGTTTGGGGCCTATGGAAAGTCGGTCGAGCATTCAGCCGTCTGTTTTGTCTCCGCCGCTGCCCAAGCGGATGGGATTGGTGACAAATTGGGTCTGTCAAAGCAAACCGTTGCTGTGGAAGACACCCGCAAAATTGGCAAATCCCATCTGATACACAACACCGCCACGCCACATATGGAGGTCAATCCAGAAACCTACGAGGTGCGCGCCGATGGTGAACTTCTAGCCTGTGAACCGGCTACAAAACTTCCGATGGCCCAAAGGTATTTTTTATTTTGATGACTGACTATATTTCTCAAACAATCTTAAAAATGGGCGCTTGGTCTAATGCTTCTGACAGGTGTTTTCTCCGGTATGAGGACAGATTTTTGCGCCGCAAGGTTCTAAAAACTGTCAAAGGCGCGAGTCTTTTGGTGGATCTTGCTCATACTACATCTTTGGACAATGGCGACGCGTTCGCATTGGCCGACGGTCAGGCCATTGAAGTCGTCGCTGCGCCCGAGCCATTGCTGGAAATCACCGGTGATCTGGTCCAACTCGCATGGCATATCGGCAATCGCCACACCCCTTGCCAGATTGAGAGGGATCGCCTTTTGATCCAAAACGACGCCGTCATAGGCCATATGCTTGAGCATCTGGGTGCAACAGTGACGCAGATTGAAGCCCCCTTCACGCCGGAGGGTGGTGCCTATGGCCACGGGCGCACCCATGCGCATGAACATGGTGCCACTGCGCATGATCATGACCACTGACATATTAACCCTATCACAGCTTTTGTCGCCCAGCTTCCCTGTTGGTGCTTTCGCCTACTCACATGGGCTGGAGACGGCTATAAGCGAGGGTCAGATTGTGTCCGCACCTTCACTGCAGTCATGGCTGACGGACTTGTTAGAACATGGTGGCGCGCAGTCGGATGCTCTAGTGTTGAATGCAGCCTTTGGTTCGGCTGAAGACGCAGTTCAGAACATAGACACCCATGCACGCGCATTTGCCGCATCCGCAGAACGCTTGCGGGAAACAGATCTGCAAGGCGCGGCCTTTTGTGAAACCGTTCAGACGGTGTGGGGCATAGAACTTGGACGGCTTTGCTATCCAGTGGCTGTTGGCCGCGTGGCTGCAATACTTGCGCTTGAGTCTGAACTTACAACTGCAATGTATCTACAATCTTTCATCGCAAACCTAACAGCCGCTGCAATGCGGTTGGTCCCTTTAGGCCAAGTGGATGGGCAGAAAACACAACTCGCTTTGCAGCAGCACTGCACTGAAATTGCCAAACAGCTGCAGGGCGCAACATTAGACGATCTTCATAACAGTGCATGGATGTCAGATATCACATCTATGCGTCACGAAACTCAATATTCACGCGTCTTTCGCACATAAGGAGACAGCCCATGGCGTCGAAAAACGGCCCTCTGCGCATTGGTATTGGTGGCCCTGTTGGAGCAGGAAAAACAACTTTGACAGCTGCACTGGCAAAAATCCTTCATCCTCAGACATCCATCGCTGTAATCACGAACGACATCTACACCCAAGAGGACGCCGAAGCCTTGATGCGGATGCAAATTCTGCCTCAAGATCGCGTGATCGGTGTGGAAACAGGGGGCTGTCCACATACGGCTATTCGCGAGGATGCCTCGATCAATTTGGCAGCCATTGCTGAAATACGCGAGCGTCACCCCGATGTTGAGATCGTTCTAATCGAGAGTGGCGGGGACAACCTGTCTGCCACTTTCAGCCCTGAATTGGCAGATGTTACAGTTTATGTGATTGATGTTGCGGCAGGTGAAGAGATACCACGCAAGGGGGGACCTGCAATCACCAAGTCAGATGTATTGGTCATCAACAAAACGGATCTTGCGCCCCACGTTGGGGCCTCGCTTGAAGTGATGGAACGCGATGCAATACGGATGCGTGGGGATAAGCCCTTTTGTTTCACGAGCCTGCGCAATGGAGTTGGTGCAGATAAAGTGATCAGCCTTTTGGCGGCTATTGGTGGGTTTGAAGACCCTAACTGGGACGGTCAGATCAAACTCGGTTGAAGCGGGCAGGCGAGTTTATCGGACGCGTGAATGAGACAACACTTCCCATTCCGCTATTTTGAAATGGCAACATGTTCTCCCTTCAAATATTTCAAGACTTCACCTACAAATCATCCCAATGGCAGTGATCTATCGTAATGGGGTCCTTACAGCTAATCAGGGTTCTTTCTGAAAGTGCAACAAATAAGAAGATGCAAGCAATATACTCAGCATCTAGCGATGCCTTAAATGAAATTCGGTTAATCTTAGAGTTTAGAAATACAGAGGTGAAAAGCCTGAATTTTTTTGTAAATACCGTAAGAAATAAATTTATTGTTCCACTAATCGATATCGAGACACCCATTACGGTAACCACAAATATTGATAGTTTTAATGCGGAAATTGATGCATATCTTTCACCGGATGTTGGAATGCTAAAGGTAGTTCAAGAGGCGATAAACAATGCTGTCCATAGAGCAAAATGTGAATGTCTCGACATTAGGTTCAACATTATCGAGGGTCATATCTTGGAGGTTACGATAGAAAATACCGGTGGCCGAACTCTGGATATGTCCAAGATTGAAAAAACTCCCGGCTTCGGGCTTAAAAACATGAAAAGGCGTATTCTTGACAGTAATGGCGAGTTTTAAATCGTCAGCATCGATGGCGGCGCGCGGTTACGGTTCACCTGTCCTCTATCACCTGTCCACGTATAACAGATTACGACCCAGAGCTCTTCCTTGCCTACGTTGGCGCTATCGCTTCGGCATGGTGACCGCTCGTAAGACCTGCGCAACAGTCAGAGTTGGAATTGGCGATCATGTGGTCACAAAATCCGCTATCTTCGAGACCCTTCACAACGGGCCGATCTGAAAAGCGAGGCCGTGGGGCAGGGTGTCGGTGAGGGATACCAATTAAGGGTGTGGCCCTTTGCAGGCTCATTTGCCCTTGATTGACACAGCATCAGCTTTGATCATATCCGCTGCTTTTTCTGCGATCATAATGGTTGGTGCATTCGTATTTCCGGAGATTAACTCTGGCATGATGGAGGCATCAACCACGCGTAAATTATGAATGCCATACACGCGAAGTCTACTGTCGACCACGTCGCCCGCGTTCGGGCTTGGCCCCATGCGGCAGGTTGATACGGGATGATAGAGCGTGACGCCCGTTGCGAGCGCATAGCTCAGCAGATCCGCATCACTCAATCTATCAATCCCTGGGGCAATCTCACGATCAACCCACTGTGACATTATTGGGGTTGCCATGAGATCGCGCGCAATTTTCATACCGGCGATATGCACGGATTGATCTCTTTGATCCTCTAAGTAATTCGGGACGATAAGCGGCGCGTCTGACGGGTTTGGCGATTGAATATGCACATGACCGCGACTGAAGGGGCGCAATTGGCAAGGTCCAATCGTCAGGCCTGGAAAGCGGTCAAACACCCGTTCCGCTGGATTTTCAAAACTTGCATTTGCGATATGATACTGAATATCTGGCCGTGGTTGTGAGGGATCCGATTTCACAAATCCCGCCAGCATTCCCGCCGGGAGCGACAGCGTGCCTCTGCGGGTCAAGCCAAACCGCAAGATTTCAGCCAAAAGGCGCAGCCCCCTAGAATTTTTGTTGATAGAAAGATCCGCCGACAGCTGCCACGACAGGCGGGAAATATAATGGTCGGACAGGTGCTCTCCTACGCCGCTGAGCGGATGAGTGACAGCGAGGCCGTGTTTTTGCAAAATTTTTGGATCGCCAATGCCGGACAATTCGAGCAGCTGCGGGGATTGTATGGCACCGGCGCATAGAATGACCTCGCGGGTTGCCTGCAAGTTCTGCTTCCGCCCGCTGCGAAAGACATGCACGCCGCGTGCCGTTTTGTTGCGGTCAATATCGAGGCCAATGACCTGACATTTGCTCAGAACCGTCAGATTGGAACGGCGCCGAACCGGTGCGAGATAAGCCTTTTTTGCGGAAAATCGTAACCCGTGGCTTTGCGTCAATTGGTAGTAGCCAAACCCTTCTTGCATCTGGCCATTATAGTCGGCGTTTATCGGAAATTGCAAAGACTGGGCCGACTCCATAAGCCGGTCCAATATCGGATATGTCGAGCGAATAGCGTTGACTTTTAAAGGCCCATCAGCGCCGCGAAATTGCATATCTCCTGGCTCCTGCAAAGATGCAATTTGGCAATTTTCGGATTTCTTGAAGTAAGGCAAAACGTCCAAATAGGACCAGCCAGCGTTGCCCCGCGCCGCCCAAGCGTCATAATCTTCCGATTGACCGCGTACATAGAGCATCGCGTTGATAGCAGAAGACCCGCCCAGAACTTTGCCCCGCGGCATCGCAATTTTTCGATCCGCCGTGCGTGCATCTGGCGCAGTGTCGAACATCCAATTCACCTTTGGATTGACCATGGTTTTGATATAGCCGGCGGGTATATGGATCAGCGGATTCCAATCCTCGCCCCCAGCTTCAATCAACGTGACATGCACATTGGGGTTTTCGCTCAAACGGTTGGCCAAGACGCAGCCAGCCGATCCCCCGCCAACAATGATGTAATCTGTTTGCACGTCATATTCCAAATCTGTCGATCGCTACCGAATTAAAGACACAGTCCAGTTTAAACCCATTGGATACAAATATGCGATACATAAATAATAAGGTTATAAGGTTGAAAAGCGCGCCCGCTTCGCCAGTGATTTAAACCTTAGAGCTGAGAATTATTTTACCAGTTAGCTATTTCTATTCTATCAAAAAAAGGCAGGAGCGCTTAAACTGGTTGCAACTTTCATGGACGGGACAAAAATGGCGCAAAAATCCACGATCTATAAAGCCGAACTCTCCGTTTCTGATATGGATCGCCATTACTACGAAACCCACAAGCTTACGGTGGCGAAGCATCCTTCCGAAACCGACGAGCGTATGATGCTGCGCTTGCTCGCCTTTGCATTGCACGCAAGCGAACGTCTGGAGTTTTCCAAAGGCATTTCCACCGATGACGAACCGGACCTTTGGGAAAAAAGCTTGAATGGTGAGACAGATCTATGGATTGCGCTCGGGTTGCCCAGCGAGAAACTTATTCGGCAATCCTGTGGTAAAGCTAAGACCGTCATCATCTATTCTTACGGTGGAAAATCTGCCGAAGTGTGGTGGGATAAAGTTCAAAACGGCACCACAAGATTCAAAAACCTAAGTGTCATGAATATTTCAGAAACCAATTGTGCCCAATTGGGGGATCTGGCCAGCCGTTCCATGCAGTTGCAAGTGAATATTCAAGACGGCGATGTCATGGTAAATGTGGGGGACACTATGCTCTATGTCACACCGAGTAGGTGGAAATAGCGTTTTTAATTTGAGATCTAGCTTCTCTGGTCCCCAATATCTTGCAGCGCGCGTATTGTTCTGTCCAATGTTCGTCTATTTCGGAGGAGGCGTTCTTTCAAAGCTTGGCAGACCCTTTGGGATCTGATGAAAGGGCTGCTTGTCTACACAATAAATTGCGGATTGCGGCTGAAACCATGAGTGATCATCTAACGTACCAATTTTTAAAACCAACATGCCGGGTCGAGGAGGGCTTTTGACGCAGATGTGAGTCCCGCAATTGCCGCAAAAATATCGAACACGGGGCTCGTTTAAATCGCTTCTTGCGAAGGTCTTGAGTTCGCCGCGTATGACCGTAAACGTGTTTTCGGAAATCACAATTGAGGCATTGGGTTCACCGCCTGAAAGATAACGGCATTCCCTACAATGACATAAAATTTGCGCATGTATTGGCTCCTTAAACTCAAACTCAATATCTCCGCAATAACATCTGCCCCTATGTGTCATCTCTACCGCCTTTACCCGTTTTGGTGCTGTAACTCTTGCACCATCTCATAAAATACCCAAGAAAAATCTGGTTCCTGATGATAAGGTTTGCAGATAACCTCAAACCAGACCCAATATTGTATGACGCAATTGGGGTTGGATAGAGATTGTACCCGTACGCTCTATTGAACCGTCTAGGATCGCATACTGCGCTGTATCGACGCCAATGGTCATGGGGAGGTGATTGGCGGGGGTTTTCTTCTGTTGCCTGAGAGGGCATTGCCCGCAATCGCTGCAAGCAAAACCATTCCACCTATCAGCGTGTTCAGACTTGCGGTTTCGCCGAGAAATAACCAAACCCAAATTGGACCCAATAGGACTTCGGCGAGCGACAATAAGGCAAGTTCTGCGGCGGGCAGGCTGCGAGAGCCTAACGTATATAGGATGAGACCGGCCCCAACTTGAAACACCCCCATTCCCATTGATATCACGCCATCGTTCGGGCTCAAAATGAGTGGGAGCTGAAGGCTGACGCAGATGACAAGGGTAATAATGATTGCAAAGAGGCCTGACAGAAACACTGCGGGCAGCATTTCGCCTGTTCGACCCCAGCGCAATGCGACTGTGAAAATAGCGAAGCCAAAGGCCGATCCGAGCGCCGCTAAACTGCCCTTAATCGCAACGCTGCCGGACTTGTCTGCAACCATGACCGCGATTCCGGCAATAGCAATGACAATCGCAATCCAGGTTGCAAGGCGTACGCGTTCGCACAGAACAACCCATCCCAGCACGGCCGCCATAAACGGGGCTGTTGCAAATAAAAGCATGGCATTTGCGACCGAAGTATTTTGGATGGAGTAAATACCGCCAGAATATGCTGCGACCAGTGAAAGTCCGGCTATGATGACCGGATAGCCAATGCGTCGAATTTGAGCAAAAGGGCTTTCGCCTGAGCGAATTTTAATAAGCACGTAAAGAAACAGCGACATGCTTACCGACCGATAAAGCAAGATCTGCCAAACAAAGGCATCTTCGATCATGCGAATCCCGAGCCCGACTGTCGACCATAGAATTCCCGCTGCGAAAACGAAAAAGACGCCATATTTGTGAGCATCTGCGCTAACCGGAGTGGAGGATAAGATTGTCATTTTAGGGCCGATCAAAAAATGTTATTTCAATCTAGGTTAGCTTTTTAATCACAGTCTTGGCCCGTCAAATGCGACACTGCAAGAGATATAGTGAAGGGCTGGATTGAAGCGGGCTTGTTTAAGATTGCCAATGACCTCGCGTGAACTTTTGAGCACATACGGGGACGGCTGCGCAAGGGCATGGTGGTGACTTGGTCGCCCCTGGCATAGGGGTAAATTTTTTATAATGGGGCTGTATATTTTTAGGAAAATCCGAAAAAAAGGCCTATCGTTTTGATAGATTGATAAATAAGCGCCGATATTGGGGCAGATAATATTATCCGTGATGCAGATTTTGGCGTGCGGTCCTAGGAGTTTTGATTGAGAATTGCCGTTGCTGGGCTTGGCTATGTTGGATTAACCAACGCCGTTCTGCTTGCCCAAAATAATCCAGTTATTGCCTTGGATATTGATGCTGCTCGGGTGGAATTGGTCAATGCGCGCCAATCCCCAATTGCCGATCCAGAGCTAGAAGAATTCTTGAGAAATCGCGCGTTGGACCTCAGCGCCACGGTGGATGCGCAGCGTGCCTATAGTCAGGCAGATTATGTCATAGTGGCCACGCCCACCAATTATGATCCGCTCACACATTTCTTTGACACCTCCTCTGTGGAAGCGGTGATTGAGCAAGTGAGCGCGATCAACCCGTCTGCGGTGATCGTAATCAAATCAACCATTCCTGTGGGGTTTGTGGAGCAAGCGCGGGCAAGGTTTGCCTCTAATAATATAATTTTTTCGCCGGAATTTTTGCGCGAAGGCCGGGCTCTTTTTGACAATTTGCACCCCTCGCGGATCATTGTCGGTGAGAGGTCTGAGCGGGCCAAGGTATTTGCCAATTTACTCTTGGAGGGCGCGCAAACGCGGGAGGTGCCCTTGCTCTTCACGGATGCGCAGGAGGCGGAAGCGATCAAACTCTTTGCCAATAGTTATTTGGCCACGCGGGTTGGTTTTTTTTAATGAGCTGGACAGCTATGCCATGGCGCGCGATCTGCAGACACGCCAGATCATTGACGGCGTCTGCCTCGATCCGCGCATTGGGAGCCATTATAACAACCCGTCTTTTGGCTATGGCGGGTATTGCTTGCCGAAGGACAGCAAGCAATTGTCTGCAAATTTTGCCCAGGTCCCGCAAAATCTCATTCAAGCGATTGTGGATGCCAATGACACTCGGAAGACGTTCCTGGCCGAGAAAATTTTGGAGCGCGCGCCCAAAACAGTTGGCGTGTTCCGTTTGGTGATGAAGACAGGGTCTGACAATTACCGCGAGTCGGCGATCCAAGGGATTATGGATCGGTTAAAGGCGCGGAATGTTGAGGTGATCATCTACGAGCCAACACTGTCAGTTGGGCGGTTTGAGGGCGCGCGCGTGGAGCCTGATTTGGCGGCCTTTAAGGCGCAATCAGACGTCATATTGGCAAATAGAGCCGATGCCGCCCTGGCCGATGTTGAGGATAAACTGTTCACCCGCGATGTGTACGGCATTGATTGATTGGTCTTTGGATCAACTGCTGAACAACAGCCGTATTGAGGCGGTGGATGTCTCAACCGATTATGAAGAGATTTACCACCACGCCCGCGCCAAAAACACGGTGGTTTCGGCCCTCGCCCCGCAGAGCTTTGCACTCATACGGCGGCAAAATGGCCAGTTTGGCAACATTCACGGGCCGCTGTTGAAGAAAAATTGGTCAAGTTTCGGTCTTTGTTGACCTTGATGGCACCGCGCCGCAAATCCGGAAAAATCCAGTTTCTCACAGAGACCCGTTGCAATGGCTTCACGGGTTGGACACTCGATGGTGCTGTCATTGGGGCCAATGATAACAGGCTTTTTGAGGCAGATCCCCCACATCACGCGCAAGCTCATAGGTATTTTCTGCAAGATTACGTCACGCGCTTAAAGATCTGATCCGTTCGAGCAGCTGGCCTGTCAAATCGTCCAGCTTGGCCCGATAATCCGTTTGTAAGCGTTCAAATCCTTCAAGTCCCCGCGCTGCGGGCACCTGCAGCGCCGCATAGAGATCTTCGGGTCGCAGGGTAAGGGTGGCCGCTTGCGCTGCGTTGAGGGCCGCATAATCAGCCGCAAAATTGGCCACCCGCGGGCCGTGCATTACGGCACAGCCCAATTGCAGAGCCTCCCAAGGGTTATGCCCTTCCACTGCGCAAAAACTGCCCCCGATCAGCGCGTGATCGCTACAGGCATACCAAAGCCCCATTTCAGAAAACGTATCGGCGAGATAGACTTGCGTCTGAGCATCTGGCGCTTCGCCCTGGCTGCGTTGCGCATGACGCAGGCCCGAAAGTTTGGCCAAAATTTCCTTGCGGCGGTCTGGAAACCGGGGGGCAAGGATGAGCAAATGCGATCCGCCTTGCTCTACAACCTGCCTTTGCACCTGCAGGGCGATATCTTCGTCTGCCGCATGGCAAGACGCGGCAAGCCAAATCGGGCGCTTACCGATTTGCTCCAAAAATGCCTGTTTTGCGGCGGATGTATAGGCCAGCGGTGGGCAATGGGGCTTTAGGGAGCCGCCAATTTGAATGTCCTGCCTTTGTGACAGTTCGGCCACGGCAGCGGCGCTTTGGGCTTCTTGAGCGGAAATCAGATCAAATTTCTGATAAAGGGCCCGAAACAAGATCCGGGCCATGCGTTTGCGCCGAAAAGAGCTAGGCGCCATGCGCAGATTGATCAGCGCTTGCGGGATGCGGTGCCGGGCGGTCTCTACCACGAGACCAGGCCAAATGTCCTGTTCTGACCACAACGCCAGATCTGGCCGCCAATGATCTAAAAATCGACGATTGTAGAGCGGCGTGTCCAGGGGCAGAAATTGGTGCAGGGTTCGAGGCGGAAGATTTTTCTCAAAAGTTTTCGCCGAGGCCAGAGTTGTTGAGGTCACCAAGAAATGCAGCTCTGGCCGGGCTGCGTGAAGCGCCGCGATCAGGCCGCGCAGGGCCATGACCTCGCCCAGCCCCACAGCGTTGATCCAGATCAAAGGCCCTTGGGGCCGCGGCTGGCGGGCATGGCCAAGTTTTTCGCGCCAACGCTTGGGGTGTTCTTTGGCGTTGTTTTTCCGGCGCTTAAGATGCCAAGGCAAAATAGGGGTGATGAGGGCCGTGGCCCCTTGGTACATCGCCAAGCTGATGCGGCCGAAGAGATTAGGACGCAATGTCATGGAATTGTTTTTGCATGGATCTTTGCCAAAACGCCTCGGAATTCAGCAGGGTGATGAAATGCTCTGTTGCATTGCCATCGCCAAATTCAGCGCCGCGGGCAAAGCGTTTGTGCCAATTGGTTTCAATAAATTGCAAAATTCCCTGCATGTCTGAGGCGGGGAGCTTGGAGATGGATGGACCGAAGGCCCGATCCGTTTGCCGCGTGCCCACGTCAAGAGAGGCAACCCCCAAAAATGGCGCCTCGCGCACCCCCGCAGAAGAGTTGCCAACCAGACAGCCGGCGTTGCGCAAAAGCTCGGAGAACCTGCCAAAGCGCATGGATGGGATAATTTGAAACTGCGATCTTGGCAGGGTTTCCAGGACTTTGAGGATGCCTTCTGAACCGGGATCATTATTGGGCTTTATCACGACGAAATATTTGCCGCTGGCTTGTAAGGCTGCACATAAGTCCTGGGCCTGCCGGCCCATGGTGGCAGCTTCGGATGTGACGGGGTGCAAAATGCAAATGCCATAATCCGCTGTGCGGATCTCGTAATGGCTCAAGACATCTTGCAAGGTAAAGCCAGAAGGCTGGCCGTGAATGTCCAGTTCAGGCGAGCCGATCACATGAATGGAGCTGTCATCCTCCCCCAAAGCCTGCACGCGGCGGGCTGCGGTTTGAGAACTGACAAAGTGGCAATAGGCCAGTTTGGAATTGCAGTGGCGCAGAATTTCATCAATGGTTCCAGAAACTTCGCCACCTTCGATATGGGCGCATTTCACATAGTTTGTCGCGCATACGAGAGCGCAGGCGAGGGCCTCCACCCGATCGCCATGCACCAGCACGAGATCCGGCTTATCTTCCATAATAAAGTCAGAAAATCCGAGCATGGTCTTGGCTAGGATCACGTCTTGGGGATCACCGGGCCTTTGGTTGACAAATTCATGGACTGAAGCCCCCGCAAGGCGGTTTACTTCTATTTTGGTGAGACCATAGCTTTCCAGCATATGCATGCCGGTGACGAAAAAAGAGACTGAAAACCCATCCGCAATCGCGGCTTTGGCCAGCGGTTCGATTTTTCCGAAATCGGCCCGTGTTCCGGTGACAAAGAGAAGGCGCTGTTTTTGGATCATAAGGCTCAATACTCTAAATCGCGCGACCATAAAAGATGTGCGGTAGGGGCGCGGGGCTAATCTGTCAAATCGCTCCAGGTCAGTTGGTCGTTTCGGTTGACCGGCCGGGTGAGGCATTTGCCCAAAACCTTGTCAAATTCAAAGCCAGGGATTTCGCCATTTCCGGGACGACGGGCCCAGATATCTTGCTCCGTGATGCGGTGGCCCTTGGGCAAATCTTTGTCGGCAACAATGCTGGCTCGGGCGAAGCGATAGACATCTTCCTCCGGTCCGGTGCGTTGTTTGGGATTGTGCAGCGCGGTGTGGATTTCCTGCGACCGATCGATCAGGTGGCGCAATTCGGAAGGGTCCATCGAACAGGCGATATCGGGCCCTTTCCGGTAGCGGCTGTCCGTGTAATGGCGTTCCAAAATTGAGGCGCCCAAAGCCACTGAGGCCAAAGCCATTTCTGGGCCAATGGAGTGATCGGAAAAGCCAATAATGGCATTGGGGAAAGCCGCTTTAAGATCGCTCACGCCCCGCAGAGAGACAATTTCCGGTGGCGAGGGGTAGAGATTGGTGCACTCCAACAGCGCATAATCGACGCCGGAGTCTTCAAGAATTTGAACGCTTTGGCGAATCGTCTCAATCGTCTGCATGCCCGTGGACAGGATCACCGGCTTACCTTTTTTGGCAATGTGTCGGATCAGTGGCAGATTATCTGCCTCGCCCGAGCCAATTTTGAATCCAGGCACGCCAATTTCTTCGAGAAAGTCCGAGGCCGCGCGTGAGAAAGGGGTGGATAGGTAGATCAAACCGAGATCTTCCGTATAGGCCTTGAGGGCAATTTCATCGTCTGTGGACAGGGCGCAGCTGGCCATCACATCCCAAATCGACATATCTGCATTGGGAGGGAAAATCTGCTTGGCGGCCTCTGTCATCTCATCTTCGACAAAATGCGTCTGATGTTTGATGCACTCGCAGCCCGAGCGCGCGGCCAGCTCCACCATATGTTTGGCCACCGCAAGATCACCTCCATGGTTGATACCAATTTCTGCAATCACCAATGGCTTTTCATTGGGTCCTATTTTTCGATGTCCGATTTGCATGTGCCGCTCCGGTGAAACTTGCCGCAACTTAGACCGAAGCCCGGGTAAGGTGAAGTCAAAACCACTCTTGAGCGGGTTGCTAGCCGGCATCTGCCTCTGTTTTGTCAGAATAATAAGCAATGAGTTTTTGACGCATGCTGCCGAGGGCGAAGTCTGTCCAGACCAGGACCCGACCTTTGGGGTCAGAGATATGAGCGCCGAGCTCAAGTTTCATCAAGTTCTCTGGCTTGTTCCCAACGTCACACAGGGTGACCACTGTCAGCTTGTCCCGCCGTTTGCGCACCCAAGGCAGGCAGGATTTTGCATAGGTAAGCAGCCAATGATGCAGCATAAATTCCGTGGGAAATTTTACTGCAAAATGTTTGGGCAGTGCAATCATATGCTCCTGTGCGACCCAGCTGATGAAGCGCTCATCGGCAATGGTTGGGCGGAATTTTAAAAACTTGCCCGCGTCGTAAATTTTGAGAAATTCGTCAGAAATCCTGCTGCAATGCTTGGGGTGAAAGACGATAAAAGACGAATTGCCCCGCGCATAGCGTTTGCCCTTGGTCAGGCGATAGATCATACGCGCCAAGCCTGAAAAGGGCAGGACCGCACTTTGAAACATCACAATGGACCTGTCGTCTTTGCGAAACTGAAAGGCCTGTTCAATCGGCCCCAAGATCACTGTGTCCAAATCAATATAAATGGCCGGCATGTCAGGTTTTAAAACGCCCGATTTGAACATGCCCAATTTGGCTTGGCATCCGCCGGTCATGAATTCAGGTTTGAGATAGACTTCTGGCAAGGCGGCATGTTCGACCCTTGGGTCAAGCCCCTTATGCGGGCGATCCGAAACCAGCACGAAGCGCGCGACAGAGCTGTTTTGATCCGCCACCCGTTTGACCAATCTATTGACATCAGCCGCGCCATATTTTGTCCCCCAACAGATCAAAACGCATTGCCAGGCTTTGGGTGGAGAGGGGCGCATGTCTTCATCCATAATGTTGTCCACGCAGAGCTGGCGTCGCCGGAAGATCTTGCGAGGTTCTGTCAAAGTTTCCGGATCAATGAGTACTGCGGTTCACCTGCGCGGGGCAAGGGTGCGGTGTGAGAATTTTTACCCGTTGCGGCAGATTGGCCGCTGGTCTTCGGCACAGGCATCTGCCAGACTGAACCGGATCTATAGGAGTTTAGAGAATGCGCGCAATCCTTTTGGCCCTTGCCTTTGCAGGCTTTTCACAGAGTGCCCCCGCCCAAAGCATGACGGAGGATCAGGTCAAACAGCTGGCGCTTGAGGCGATTTTGGAAAATCCAGAAATCATCATGCAGGCGGTCGCTATTTTGCAACAGCGCGAGAAGGAACGGGCGGCCTCTGGAGCCAATACCGTGCGTTTGGAACTCGAATCCGACCCCAACGCCCCCAATCTTGGCAACCCCGAGGGGGATGTCACCGTGGTGGAGTTTTTCGACTATAATTGCCCCTATTGCCGAAGCGCGGGTCAGACGGTGCAGGCGCTCCTCGCGGCCGATGAAAATATACGGGTCATCTATCGCGAATGGCCAATTTTGGGCGATGACAGCGTGATTGCGGCCCGCGCTGCTTTGGCCGCACGCGAGCAGGGCAAATATGAAGCCTTCCATTGGGCTTTGATGAATGGGGAAGGGCGTGTCACGGAGGCTCTTATTTTCAAAGTGGCGCGAGATCTGGGCATGGATGTGGCCCAACTTGAAGCGGATATGGTGAGCCCGGCTGTGGAGGCGCATATCGCCTTGAGCAATGCTTTGGCGCAACAATTGGGCTTTACCGGAACGCCGGCCTTTATTGTCGGCGATAAAACTGCGCCAGGCATGTTGAGTCTGGACGAGATCACCACGCTCGTGGCGGAGGCGCGCGCCGATCCGTAAACTTGGCAGCGCAGCAGTGTCGTTTTTGGGATGGCTTAAAAGTTGAAACTGCGCCACATCAAACCAAATTGGTTTGATGGAGCAACGCAATGACACCCCCGAACATTCTAGTGATCATGGCCGATCAATTGGCGCCACATTTCACCGGTGCCTATGGTCATGAGGTGGTGAAAACCCCGCATTTGGATGCTTTGGCCGAACGCGGGATGCGATTTGATGCGGCCTATTGCAATAGCCCGCTTTGCGCCCCATCGCGCTTTTCTATGATGGCGGGGCAATTGATTAGCAAGATTGGCGCCTACGATAATGCGTCTGAATTTGCCGCCTCCATCCCAACCTTTGCCCATTACCTCAAATCTCTAGGCTACAGCACATGCCTGTCTGGAAAAATGCATTTTGTTGGCCCAGATCAAATGCATGGCTTTGAAAGCCGGGTGACCACAGACATCTACCCCTCTGATTTCGCCTGGACCCCAAATTGGCAGCAGGCCGATGAGCGGATCGATAAATGGTACCACAACATGCAGACCGTGAAAGAAAGCGGGCAAACCATGGCCAGCTTTCAAATTGACTATGATGACGAGGTGGAATTTGCAGCCAAGCGCAAGCTGTTTGATTATGCCCGCGATGGGGCCCAACCTTGGTGCATGGTGGCCTCTTTCATTCATCCTCATGACCCTTATGTTGCGCGGCCCGAGTGGTGGGGTCTTTATAGTGATGAAGAAATTGATATGCCGCGCCATCCCGATTATGCAACCGATGCCTTCGGTCAGCGGGTATTGGAGGGGATTGAGGCCTATTCTAAGCCTCTGACCGAGGAGGAGGTCCGGCGCGCGCGCAGAGCCTATTACGCAAATGTCAGCTATTTTGACAGTAAGATCGGTGCGTTGGTTCAAACGGTTGAAGAGATGGGCCAGCTGGACAATACCATCATCATCGTCACCGCAGATCACGGCGATATGCTGGGCGAAAAAGGCCTATGGTATAAGATGAATTTCTTTGAGCACTCCGCGCGCGTACCCCTAATTATGGCGGGCCCAGGCGTGGCTCGGGGGCAGACTGCAAATGCCTGTTCGCTGGTGGATTTATTGCCAACGATGGTCGAGATCGGCGGTGGAACAGCGGATATGTTTGGGATGCCTGTGGACGGGCGCTCGTTGATGGCTTTGGCGCGGGGAGAGGATGATGGGGTCTCAGAGGCCATTGGTGAATATTGTGCGGAGATGACAGGGCACCCGGTATTTATGATCCGACGGGGCGATATGAAATATATCCATTGCGACAGTGATCCGGCACAGCTGTATGATCTGGCGAATGATCCTTGGGAGCTTGAAAATCTGGCTGACCATCCGGCCTATCGGGTGATTGCCGAGGGGTTTGCACAGGAGGTGGTGCAGCGTTGGGACAGTGCGGCCTTGCGCGATAAGGTCATGGCGACCCAAAAAAATCGATTTGCATTGAATGCTGCGATGCAGGCCGGGGCATCGGAACATTGGGATTACAACCCGCCGTCTGACGCCTCACAGCAATATGTGCGCAATCATATGGATTGGACCGTGGTGGCCGAACGCTTCCGCTTTCCGCCCGTCGGGTGACACTGGCCATTCCCCCATAAAAAACCCCCGCGTCTTTCGATGCGGGGGCAATGTTGGTGTGTTTCACGCGGACAATCAGTCGTCCTGTGGCAGCATCAAGTTAAGCACCACGGCCAATAATGCTGTTGGCGCGACGGCAGAGGTTGCCAAAGTTTTCCAGATACCAGGCAGATATTGCACAGCGCTTGGCACCAGGTTGAGGCCCAGACCCACTGCAAGTGACACAGAAATAATGATCATGTTGCGACGGGACATCTTCACTTCAGTCAACATATTCATACCGGCCGCAGCCACCATTCCGAACATCACGATCACGCCGCCGCCAAGAACAGGCAAAGGCATGGAGGAAATGACGGCCCCGATTTTTGGGATCAATCCGCAGATGATCAAGAAAATCCCTGCGATGGTCACCACATGACGCGACATGATGCCGGTCATGCCCACAATGCCGACGTTTTGGCTGAAGGATGTATTTGGCAGGCCGCCAAAGACGGCCGCGACAGCTGTGCCCAGACCATCTGCATAGGTCGCGCCGGCGATTTCATCATCGGTTGCATCGCGACCCGCGCCGGCTTTGGTTGTTGCTGAAGCATCACCCACAGTTTCGATGGCTGAGACGACAGATACCAATGTGACACCGATCACAGCGCCGAGGCTGAATTCGAAACCATAGGGCATAACGGTCGGCACTTGGAACCAAGCGGCTTTGGTGACGCCGCCGAAGCTAACCATTCCAGCTAGAATGGCGACAACGTAGCCGGCAATCAGGCCGATCAAAACCGCTGCATTGGAAATCAGGCCTTTGGTCAGGAATTTACACGCCAAGGAGACGACAACGACGGTCAAGGCCACAGTCCAATGCTTTAATGATCCAAAGCTTTCAGCCGCCATTTGAAAATCTGCCGCGCCACCTGCTGCGTATTTAATCGCAACGGGGATGAGGTAGAGGCCAATCGCCAAGATCACCAGACCGGTGACGAGAGGTGGGAACATAAAGCGCAGCTTCTGGATCACACTACCCAAAGCGAAGTGTATGATGCCGGCAATTAAACAGGCGGTGAGGGCGACGCTCAAGCCTTGTGTTGCGGCCACACCGGCCAAAACACCGACAAAAGCAAAGCTTGTGCCCTGCATGATGGGCAAACGCGCGCCAATCGGGCCCATGCCCATAGTTTGAAACAAAGTTGCCACGCCGGCGAAGAGCATGGCCATCTGGATGAGGTAGACCTGCTCTGCACCGCCAAAGGCCAGACCGGCGGCCCCGGCGACGATGATAGATGGGGTCACGTTTGAGGCGAACATCGCCAGCACGTGCTGCAATCCCAATGGGATAGCCTGCCCCATTGGGGGCGTGGCGTTTGGATCGCCATAGTTGATATCAGACATTTCTTTTCCCTTCGTTGTGAGTATTGGCACCTGCCAATTATCGATCCTTATTTTTAATTTTCCGTGTCATTTAATGAACCACCGACCACGCCCCTGGACCTTTGGGCCGCGATAATTGCAGTTTATCCATGTTTTTTACCCTAGGTCAAAAGAACTTTGGCACAATCGCTGTATTCCTTGGGTGCGTGGGGCGCGTTTTTGGGGCGGGCAATTTAATGCTTAAATCCACCGGCCCAGCGATAGTCTTTAATCAATTGTTAGGACTTTTCGGGTCATAGAGGTTTTATTAACTTTGGGGCGATATCATGAGCAGCTTACAACAAAATGCCTCCTTTTTGACATTTTCGGGCGAATTGACCTCATCTGGTGCGGTGCGACTGCTTTCCGTGTTGTTACAAGCGCCGGGGCATCGCTTGACGCTGGAAGCCAATGGCGGTGGAGATTGGCTGCGCGAAGACCTTGCTGAATTGGGCGAGGAGCTGTTGCGCGCCGCGCAGCGCCGGCCGGTCCGGCGCGATTGGTTCCTCTATGACCTGCCAGGTTTGCGACTGGAAGATTTTCAACCAGATGTCGATTCCAAGACCCATCCGCAGGTCACCTTGCGTCTCACCCGCGGCGGTGTTCAGCAATTGGTGGCCAAACCGAGCGCGGAGGGCGCAGTGCCAGCGTTGGAAGATGTTGTTTTGCCATTGCGCAATCTTTCGGCCTATCTCCATGCGCTGAGGGATCGGGCAGTGCCTCAGCTTGGTGCACAGGCTTCCAAAATGACAGCGCGCCGAATTGATGAATTTTTATTGGCCTTCGGCGGGCGCATTTTAGAGGCTGAACAGGAAGAAGTGCTGCCATTGCACCGATATTGGCGACATGGCTAGACGCGAAATGTGACCCATTCAGGGGCGATGGCGCAATTGCAAAGGTTGATGTCGCACAAGCTCTTGCCAATTTGCCGTGATAAATTACTGTAATGGCATGTTTATAGATGCCCTCCAATATATTGCCCCCAGCCGCGCTGTTTTTGAGCAAATGCGCGCTGGGCGCCTGTCGGCCGTTCATGTGACGGCTGGATACCACGAAGATTTTCTCGGGGTGGTGCAAAACCTGCAGGTTTGGAACCGGTGGTTCGAGGAGTGCGGCGATGTGATTGCCCGGGCTGTGACCTGCGATGAGATCCGGGCGGCCAATGCTGCGGGCAAAACCGCTATTTTATTTGGCCTGCAAAATCCTTTGGCGATTGGGGCGGATATCGGCCGGGTTGAAATCTTGGCGCAATTGGGCATTCGCTTTTGCCAGATCACCTATAATCAGCAATCCCTTCTTGGCGCCGGCTGTTTTGAGCCCCATGACAGCGGTCTCACCTCTTTTGGCCGTGAAGTGGTCAACGAAATGAACCGCGTCGGTATGGTCATTGATCTGTCCCATGCGGGCCATCAAACGGCGATGGATGTGGTGGCCTATTCTTCGCGTCCCGTCACCGTGACCCATGCCAACCCCGATGCTTGGCATCCCGCGCCGCGCAACCTGCATCATGATTTGCTGCAAGCCTTGTCTGAGCGCGGTGGCATGGTGGGCTTTTCACTTTATCCGCATCATCTGCGCGGCGGCAGCGATTGCAGCCTGGCTGACTTCGCGGAAATGGCGCTGGAGATGATGCAAAGCTATGGGGCTGGGATGTTTGGAATTGGCTCGGATCTGTGCCAAGATCAACCCGACAGCGTGGTGAATTGGATGCGTAATGGCCATTGGCGCAAACATCCCGCACCGCCTGTCGCCTTTCCGGACTGCCCAAGTTGGTTTGGCGACAATCGCGATTTTCCTGGCCTGGCGCCGGGGCTAGAGGCGGCGGGCATGACCGGGGCAGAAGTCGCGGGCCTCTTGGGGGGTAATTGGATGAGGTTTTGGCAAGAGGCATTTGTAAAGCCATGAAAGATTCCGTGATCGAGCAGCCCGATTTGCGCTCGGCCGATGAGGTGATGCGCTTGCGGCGTATGGGGTCTATGTTTCCCTCGCGCCTGTCGTTTCTACGCACATTAACCCGCCGTCTGATCGCGGATGGCAGCCGGGTGAGCCGGCCGCATTGGCAGATAGATGGGGATGGGTTTGGCACCGCGGTTTATACGGTGACCTTGGGTGGGCATAGCTATTCGCTCTTTGCCATTACCCAGCCGCTTGATCCAGAAATGCGTACCGACCGGGTGATTGCTGAGGCTTGGGATGCGGCCTTTGTCTTGTATGATGGGGTGCCGGATGCCGCCGAGATTGCGCGCCTGTCAAGCCAGGCCCCCTTGCAAGAGGCGGGCCGGTTCACACAAAAAGATCTCTGCCTGTCGCGGGCCAATAAATCCGTCCGCTTGTTTGAGCAGATTGTCGGTGCCCTGCGCGCGGGCAGCGCCTTGCCGATGGGGATGATCCATCAGATCGGCTATTTGATGCGCACCACGGCGGTTTACGGCAACGGCAAGTTTGGCATTGCTGATCGGCGTGTCGTGGCGCAACGACCGGGGCTTGAAGGGCCCTTCATGGCCGAAATGCTCACCGTTTGGCTGATCCGCACCTTCACCCATGATTTGATTGAGCATATGGGTGGGGCGCCTCTTCCGGCGCGGGTGAAACGGCAATTGGGCATTGGCAATTCAACCGGCTTGGGCATGGCACCGTTTTTGGTGTCGCATCCCCTCTTGCTGCACTCCTGGATGATTTGCCGTGAGACCGCTTTGGCGCGGGTGCGCGCGGCGCAGATTGACGAAGGCGTGGCACAGAGGCTAATGGCCCTGGCGCGCCGGGCCGCGCAACACTTGCTTGAGTGGAATATCCCTGACCCGATGCATCAAGCGCGGATTGTCACACTGCGGCAAGAATGGGCGCGGCTCACGCAGGGGCTGACCGAGGCTGGGCTGTGCCAGGAGGGGGCTGTTGAAGCGCTTTTGGAGCGTAGCCGTGCAGGCAGCTTTGATTTGCAAGAACTGGCTGTCAGCTGGCTGATCGAGCCTTTTGACGATGTGGTGGATGGGTTGACAGAGTGTATGGCCAACCCGTTTGACCCTGTTTTGCAGCCGCAGATGAGCTGTGATGAGTTGCGCGGGCTTTTGCAGGAGCATTGCGCATTTGCCACCGAGATTGATTTCACAGATCCGCAAGCCAGCGCGCAATTTTGGTATGTCTCTGAAGCCAAGTTGGAGCCACGCATCGGGCAGCGCCAATCGGAGCCGGGTGCAGATCGGGAAAGCCCGCTTGATATCGCGCGCCGCATTCAGGAGCTTGCCAAGGATTTAACCGGTCACAGCGGGCCTATTTGGCAGTTTTTGGCACAATTGCCTGAACATCGCTATGCCGTGCAGCGGGTTCAGGCTTTGGCCCAAAATCCATATGCGGAGATTCGCGACAATCTGGTGGATGCGGATATGGCGCCAATTGATATGCTGCGCTGCAAATTGTCGTTCTTTGGGGCCAGTAAATTTGATCCAAAGTCGCAGCTTTGGACCCGGATTACCCTGGCGCAGGGGGCACCTCTGGCGCAAGATTTGGCCGATGGCACTGCGCGCGATGATTGGTGGCTTCCGGTGTCTGCGCCATGATCGTCTCGTCCAATGAGCTGCAAATGCTGGTGCTCAAAGCCTGCCGGGGCGTGGGGGTTCCAATGGGGCAGGCCCAAGAGGTGGCCGTGGCTTTGGCGGAAAGCCCGCAAGCCTTGGGCGCCTTGCTGCCGCATTTAGCCCTGCCTATGAAGTCTGCGAAGTTTGATTTTTCCGACGGGCTGACGGTGCAGGATGCCGCTTTGCTGCGCGATTTTTCGGCCTGTGCGGATGCGGCCGCGCTGGGGGTGAAGCCGGTGCGTCTCTGCGGCTTGGCGGCCTGTGATCTGGCCCATGCACTCGCGCGCTCCCGCGGCCTGTCGATTGCAGCGGAGGGGGCGGATGTGGTTTTTACCGAACAAGAGGCGGTCCGTTTGCAGGTATCACGCGGCGCAGTGGTGCCCGAAATTTGGCAGCAGGTCGCCAGCTTCGCCGCATTGACCTATGTGCCAGAGACCGACGCCTCCCGTCTTGCGGGGGCGGGGGCTGGTTTGAGTGATAATGACTAGGTTATACTGACTAAGGCTAGCTGAACACGTCCTGTTCATAGCGCACATGTTCAAGATAGAGCCCATCGGGCGGGCAAACCGGCCCGCAGGCGGCGCGGTCGCGGGCCGCCAATGCCTCCGCCACCCGCTCGGGCGGCCAAGCCCCGGCGCCGACCCGTTCAAGCGTACCGACCAGGCTGCGCACTTGATTGTGCAGAAAGCTGCGAGCTTTGATGTGAAAGCGAATCTCTTGGCCCTCGTGGTAGTCATGGGTGGTGATATCCAAGACATCCAAGGTTTTGATCGGGCTTTTCGCTTGGCACATGGTTGAGCGGAAAGTCGTGAAGTCATGGTTGCCGACAAGAAAAGCGGCGCCAGCGCGCATGGCGTCTGCATCCAGCGGGTGCCTGGATTGCCAGACCAAACCGGCATCATGGGTCACCGGGGCCGCGCGGCAGACAAGTCGAAACAGGTAGTCGCGGCCAATCGCGGAAAAGCGCGCATGCCAATCTGGATCCACTTGCCGGCAATCGAGCACGGCAATGCGATTGGGTTTCAGGTGATAATTCAGCGCGCCTTTGAGTTTTATTGGATCCCAAGCTTTGCGCATGTCGCAATGGGCGACCTGTCCCAGCCCATGCACGCCCGTATCGGTGCGCCCGGCGGCCGCGATGCTGGGCAGATCAGGCTCTAGCTGTGCCAAAGCCTGCTCCAGTGCACTTTGCACGGTGGGCAGATCATTTTGCCGCTGCCAGCCATAGAAACCTTGGCCATGGTATTCAATTTTGAGAGCATATCGAGGCATGGATCTGCCATTACCCCGTACATGCGAATTTGGCAATTGCCGCAAAGCCTGACTTGAATTGCTTAGAAAGACCTCTGCATACCCCAACCGCTACGCCAAAACACTTTACCCAGTGGCAACACCGGGCAGCGCCTGCCTGCCCCCCCGGCAGGCGCTGCCCTCATGTCGTGTTGAAATGGCGTTATGCGGAGGTCTTTTAGATGCGCGCATAGGACAGTTTAAGCCTAGGCAAAGCGGACACAGCTTCCTATCTATGGAACAAAGACAAAGGGACCCTATGGTTTTAACTTCAGTGACAGATCGCCTGGGCAATGCTGCAGGCAGCGCAGTTGGTGCGGTCTCCGGGCGTTTCACTGATCGGGTTATCCGGCTTGGGGTGACCGGGCTCAGCCGTGCGGGAAAAACTGTGTTCATTACCTCTTTGGTGGCCAATCTGCTGAACCGTGGGCGGATGCCGCAGCTCTTGGCCGCCAGTGAGGGGCGCATTCAGGCCAGTTTTTTACAGCCTCAGCCCGATGATACGCTGGCGCGCTTTGACTATGAGGCCAATCTCGATTCGTTACTGCGCCCCGCGCCGCAATGGCCACCAGGCACCCAAACCATCAGCCAGTTGCGCCTGTCGTTCAAACTGGCGCCGCAGGGGATGTTCGCGGCCATGGCGCCGCCAAAAACGGTGCATCTGGACATTGTGGATTATCCCGGCGAATGGCTGCTTGATTTGGGGTTATTGGATTTGACCTATGATCAGTGGTCAGAGCAAGCGTTGCAATCGGCTGAAGGACGCGCGCAGGCCAGTGAATATTGCGCCAAACTGCACACGGTTGACGGGGCAAAACCCTTTGATGATGTCAGTGCCTCTGAATTGGCCAAAGCCTATGCGGCCTATCTCACAGCGGCGCGGCAAGCAGGGTTTTCAAATTTAACCCCGGGGCGCATGCTTTTGCCTGGTGATTTGGCCGGCTCCCCCGTGTTGACCTTTGCGCCTTTGCCCAAGGGCGCGGGCGATAAGCGGTCTTTGCGTGCGGAAATGCAGCGGCGGTTTGAGGCCTATCAAGAGAAAATCGTGAAGCCGTTCTTTCGCGATCATTTTGCGAAATTGGATCGGCAAATTGTTTTGGTGGATCTGCTGAAGAGCTTGTCGGACGGCCCGGCAGCCGTCGCGGATCTTGAGCAGGCGATGACGGGCATTTTGAGGGCGTTTCGTCCAGGAAAGCGGGGATTTTTGCGCGAATTGCTGCGCGGGCGGCGCATCGACCGGATTTTATTTGCCGCCTCAAAGGCCGATCACTTGCATCACCTACAGCATGGCGCATTGCAAGATTTGGTGGCCGCGCTCACGCAATCGGCGCGGGACACGGCGCGGTTCAAGGGAGCCTTGACCAGCTCAATCGCGATGGCGGCCCTGCGCAATACGGTTGAGATTGATTTGGATCGGCATGGGCAAAGCTTGCCTGCCGTAAAGGGCTTGGCGCTGGGGTCTGGTAAGACCGTGGGATTTTATCCCGGGGAGTTTCCAGCCTCGCCCGCGCGGGTTTTGGCGCAAGCCCGGGCCGGCGTTTCGCAGTGGGAGGAGGGTGCGTTTCACGATCAAGCCTTTGCCCCGGCGCCATTGTCTTTGCCGCCGGGCTACGGACCGCCCCATATCCGCCTGGATCGAGCTCTGCAATTTTTGATTGGAGATGTCTTGTGAGCCTGCATTTCACTCGGGCTGACCTGTCTGACGCCACAGAGATCAGCGCAATTTTGGAGGAATGGTATCTGGCGAACAGCTGGATTCCTCCGGTGCATGATCCGGTGGAGCGGGCCGATTATGGCCGTGTCTTGCTGGATCACTCTGAGGTGACGATGTTGCGCTGGCGGGGGCAGTGCGTTGGATTTTTGGCTCTGGAAAGGGATATCGTGCAATCGCTTTATATTCGTTCGGAGTTTCAAAGGCGCGGGTTTGGGCGCGCGGCCATGAGCTATGCGCAATCCCAATGTGACCAGCTTCGGCTTTGGGTGTTTCAAAGTGACCGGAGGGCGCAGGGGTTTTATCGCAGCTTGGGCTTTCAGGTGGTGGAGACCAGTGATGGGCAGGATAATGATTACAACCTGCCTGATATGATGCTGTGTTGGAGGCAGACCCATGGATGAGAAACGCAATGCGCCTTTGGTTGTAGAGCTGCCGGCATCAGATCAAGATGTGACGCCGGAAACCGCCCCACCCATCCCTGAGGCGGGGCTGGATGCGGGGCAGCGCTCCACCAGTTTTCAGGCGACAACGCTGCTGCTCGGTCGCCGCCCTGGCCGGGCGCTGCGCTGGGCTTTTGGGTTTTTCAGCGCCTTTGTGGTGATGAGTATGTGCCTGGCCATCTGGGAATTTCTGACTGGGCTGATCGTGCGCTTTCCCGCCCTGGGGTGGTTGGCCGTTGCCTTATTGGTGGGTGTCAGCGTTGCGACCTTGGTCTTGGTCGGCAAGGAAATCTCGGCCCTGCGCCGTTTGACGCGGATTGATCAAATTCAGCAAAGGGCCAGCGCTGCGCGCGGGTCTGGGGTGCTGGCCGAGGCGCAGTTTGTTTGTGCCGAGCTTGAGGCACTCTACCGTGGCCGGGAGGAGCTGCGTTGGCAGATGGCCCGTTTTTCGGAGCAAAAACCAGACATATTTGATGCCGATGGGATGATGGAGGCGGCAGAACGCGCGCTGCTATCGCCTTTGGACCGTTTGGCCGAGCAAACGATCGAGGCCGCAGCCCGGCAGGTCACGACCCTCACCGCTTTGATGCCGCTCGCCTTGGTGGATGTGGTCGCAACTCTGGTCACCAATCTGCGCATGATCCGCAAGATTGCTGAGATATATGGCGGCCGTTCAGGATTTTTCGGCAGTTGGCGTTTGACGCGTCTGGTCTTGGCTCATGTGATTGCAACGGGGGCTGTGGCCATTGGTGATGACCTCATCGGTTCGGTTGCGGGAGGGTCTGTTTTGGCCAAGTTTTCCAGAAAATTCGGCGAAGGTGTCATCAATGGCGCTTTGACCGCGCGGGTGGGGGTTGCAGCCATGCAGCTGTGCCGCCCCCTTGCCTTTCAGCCGGGGGCATCCCCCAGTGTGACAGGCCTCATGAAGCGGGCACTCTTGGGCGTTTTCCTGTCGGATCGGACGCGCTGAAGGGTTTTAGGTCCAATTTTCAGCCCTGCGGCAAACTCTCTGCGTCAAGCCAGTTGTGCAGCGGCACAGAGGGGCCTATAACCAGCGCGAGATGGAACGGATATTGATCATTCTACGAATTATATCCCCGGCACTGTGACAATGCAGCTGCCGGGCCAAAGGCGTTGGAGCCCACCGCGCCGCCTTTCCCCAGTTTATTAAAGATGAGACGAGATATGTCCGAGCAAACACCTGACTACAAAGACACTCTCAATCTGCCTAAGACAGATTTCCCCATGCGTGCCGGCCTGCCAAAACGCGAACCTGAATGGCTGGCCCGTTGGGAAGAGATCGGCATCTATGACCGATTGCGCGAGAAAACAGGGCGTGAGAGCTTTACCCTGCATGACGGGCCACCCTATGCCAATGGCAACCTGCACATTGGTCATGCACTCAATAAGATCCTCAAAGATATGGTGGTGCGCTCGCAGCAAATGATGGGCAAAGATGCGCGCTATATCCCAGGTTGGGATTGTCACGGGCTGCCGATTGAGTGGAAAATAGAAGAGAAATACCGCAAAAAAGGCCGCGATAAAGACGCGGTTCCTGTGGTCGAATTTCGTCAGGAATGCCGCGAATTTGCCGCCGGTTGGGTCGATATCCAGCGCGATGAATTCAAGCGACTGGGCATCACCGGCAAATGGGAAAATCCGTATTTGACGATGGATTTTCATGCGGAACGGGTGATCGCGGCGGAATTTCAGAAATTCTTGATGAATGGCACCCTGTATCAAGGGTCAAAACCTGTGATGTGGTCGCCTGTTGAGAAAACGGCCCTGGCGGAAGCTGAGGTGGAATATCACGACAAGGAAAGCTTCACCGTTTGGGTGAAATTTCAAGTGGTTGGCACGGGTGATGCAACATTAGACAGTGCGAAAGTTGTGATATGGACCACCACGCCCTGGACCATGCCGTCGAATAAGGCGGTGGTCTATGGCGCGGGAATTTCCTACGGGCTTTATGAGGTGATCGGCCGGCCTGAGGAATGCTGGGCCCGGATCGGCGAGCGGTTTATTTTGTCAGATGCACTGGCCGAAGATGTCTTGGGCCGTGCACGTCTTGAGCCATCGATGTATCGCCGCCTTTGTGATATCACCTCCGAGGATTTGGCGAAGATTCAGCTGCTTCACCCGTTGCACGGTGTTGAAGGCGGCGCTGGCGAATGGGATGATATTCGCGACTTCCGCGCGGCTGATTTTGTCACCGACAGTGAAGGCACGGGATTTGTGCATTGTGCACCCTCGCACGGCATGGAAGAGTTTGAGCTCTACCGCGACTTGGGCATGTTGGAGCAGGTGATCACCTATAACGTGATGGAAGATGGGCGTTTTCGCGCGGATCTTCCATTCTTTGGCGGCAAGGCGATCCTCAAGCCCAATGGCAAAGAGGGCAACGCCAATAGCGCGATTATTGAGAAACTAGCCGAAGTGGGTGGTTTGTTGGCGCGTGGCAAAATCAAGCACAGCTACCCGCACAGCTGGCGCTCTAAGGCGCCTGTGATCTATCGCAATACGCCGCAATGGTTTGCTGCCGTCGACAAGCCGGTCAACGATGGGCAAGACACCTATGGCAAGACCATCCGCGAGCGGGCGCTGACCTCCATTGATGAGCTTGTCACTTGGACTCCGCCGACCGGGCGCAATCGATTGTATTCCATGATCGAAGCCCGGCCCGATTGGGTGTTGTCGCGCCAGCGTGCCTGGGGCGTGCCTTTGACGTGTTTTACCAAAAACGGCAGCCTGCCCACGGATGACGATTATCTGCTGCGCAATGAAGAGGTGAACGCTCGCGTGTTAGAGGCTTTTGAGGCCGAAGGAGCCGATGCTTGGTATAAAGAGGGCGCGAAAGAGCGCTTCTTGAGCGGGATTGTGGCACCCGAGGACTTCACGCAGGTGTTCGACATCTTGGACGTTTGGTTTGACAGCGGATCCACGCATGCTTTCGTGCTGCGCGACCGGGCAGATGGGTCTGACGATGGCTTGGCCGATCTCTATCTTGAAGGTACAGACCAACATCGGGGATGGTTCCATTCCTCAATGCTGCAATCTTGCGGCACCCAGGGCCGCGCGCCTTATCGGGGCGTGTTGACCCATGGGTTTACGCTGGATGAAAAGGGCATGAAGATGTCCAAATCCATCGGCAATACCGTTTCGCCTGAGGATGTGACCCGGCAATATGGCGCGGATATTTTGCGTCTTTGGGTGGCGCAATCCGATTATACCAGTGATCTTAGGATTGGGCCGGAGATCCTCAAAGGTGTGGCCGATAGCTATCGCCGGTTGCGCAATACAATGCGGTTTATGCTGGGCTCTCTGGCAGATTTCACCCCGTCAGATCAGGTGGCGCCTGAGGCAATGCCTGAGCTGGAGCAATGGGTATTGCATCGTTTGGCGCAATTGGATGCCACCGTCCGGGAAGGCTACTCGGCCTATGACTTCCAAGGGGTTTTCCAAGCCTTGTTCCAATTTGCGACCGTGGATCTGTCATCATTCTACTTCGATATTCGCAAAGACGTGCTTTACTGCGATGGCGATACCGCAGAACGCCGGGCGGCTCGGACGGTTTTGGATATTCTCTATCACCGTTTGACGACTTGGCTGGCGCCGGTTCTGACCTTCACGATGGAAGAGGTTTGGCTGGAGCGTCACCCAGAGGAGGGCAGTTCGGTGCATTTGCAAGACATGCCGCAGACCCCATCGCGCTGGTCCAATCCGGATTTGGCTGAGAAATGGTCCAGCATCCGCAAGGTGCGCCGTGTGGTGACCGGCGCCCTGGAAGTGCAGCGGCGTGAAAAGAATATCGGCTCCAGCCTTGAGGCCGCACCCGTGGTCTATGTATCCGCAGAGGTGGCCGAGGTGTTGAAATCTGTGAGTTTTGCCGATTTGTGTATCACATCTGGCATTGAAATTTCGACCCAAGCCGCGCCAGAGGCTGCCTTTGTCTTAGAAGACACAGATGGGGTGGCGGTGTCCTTTGCGAAAGCCAGCGGTGAAAAATGCCAGCGGTGTTGGAAAATTTTGCCCGATGTGGGTCAACACAGTCACGCCGGTGTCTGTGGGCGCTGCGATGCGGCGTTGCGCTAGGGCGAGCTGTGATTTTGCGGCGGGGCGCCCTCTGCGCCCCGCTTCCCTTTATTTTGTGAGGGCGCTGTGACTGGGCTGGTGTTCAGCTCGGTGGTGTTTGCCGCGCTGCTGCATGCCGGCTGGAATGCTTTGGTCAAAACTGGACAAAACAAGCAATCGGGCATGCTGCTTTTGACTTTGGCTCATGCCTTCTTTGGGCTTTGCATTCTCCCCTTTGTTTCGCTGCCGCAGGGCACGGCTTGGCTCTGGCTCATCGCCTCGGGCCTTATTCATATGTTTTACCAACTGTTCTTAGGCCTTGCTTACGAGCGTGGCGATTTAAGCCGGGTCTACCCCATTGCGCGCGGAGCTGCGCCGATGATCGTTCTGATCGTGAGCCTGTCATTCGGCATTGACTCGCTGCGCGGGTTGGATCTGCTGGGGATATTGGTTTTAGGACTGGGGATTGTCCTGATGGCGCATGGGGTGTTCAGCTCGGGTGAGGATCGCAGGCTCATTCCGCTGGCGCTTGGGTCTGCGGCCGCGACGGCGGGCTATTCACTGGTGGATGGGATGGGCGCGCGGGTGATGGGGGATGCGCTGGCCTATGTCTCGTGGTTGCTGGTTCTCTCTGCGGTGTTTTACACCCCTGTCATATTGGCGTTACGCGGTCGTTCGGTTCTTCCGCGCGGCGGTGGGCAGATTGCCCTTGGGCTTTTGGCTGGGTTTGCTTCTTTTATCGCTTACGCGCTTGTGGTTTGGGCGATGACGAAAGCGCCAATTGCCCTGGTCACCGCTTTGCGTGAAAGCTCCATTCTATTCGCGATGCTGTTGGGTTGGTTGTTCTTTCGCGACACAATGGGGCCGACCAAAATTTTGGCCGGTCTGGTGATCGTTGCGGGGGTAATTCTTACCCGATTCTAGGATTTCGCACTCATTTGCTGGGCAATGCCGGCAAAGAGAAGATAGGCCGAACAGGCCACCAAGCCGAGATTGGCCAAATAAACCTCGGTGAAATTGCCCCAAGCGGCCCAAGCGGCGAAGCCCACCCAGGTCAAAGCAATGGGCAGGGTCAGAGGGCGCCAGCGCTCCGTGCGCACGGGGTGGACAAATTTGAGCGGCAGGAACATTGAAATGGCCAGGAGCGCCACCGCCGCAAGAATGACCCAATGGTTGGGTTCGGTGGCAAAGATGACAATCACCGCCATATTCCAAGCGCCTGGAAAGCCCTGAAAGGAATTGTCTTTTGTCTTCATACGCTGATCTGCGAAATACATCGCGCTGGCGAAAGTGATGACAATGATCGCCACCCATCCCGACCACCCAGCCAGCAAGCCGCTGGCAAAGAGGGCATAGGCAGGAATGAACACATAGGTGAGGTAATCGATGATTAAATCGAGCAGCACCCCATCGAAGAGTGGGGCATTGGTTTTGACATCATAGCGACGGGCTAAGGGACCATCGATTCCATCGACGAAAAACGCCACCACAAGCCAGACAAACATCATGTCCCATTTTTCATTGACCGCTTCCAGCATTGCCAACATGGCAAAAACAGCACCGGTTGCAGTCAGCAAGTGAACTGCCAAGGCTTTTAATCGAATATCCATGCTCTCATATAGGCGCAATTCTCAGCCGGTGGCAATCAAGCTTTGGGGTGGGCGGCGTTGTAAATGTCCATCAATCGCCCGCTGTCGACCGCGGTATAGGTTTGCGTGGTCGACAGCGAAGCATGGCCCAGCAGCTCTTGGATGGTGCGCAGGTCACCGCCGGCGCTGAGCAGATGTGTGGCAAAGGAGTGGCGCATGGCGTGGGGGGTGGCACTTGCCGGCAGACCCAATTGCATCCGAGCTATGCGCATGGATTTTTGAACCATTCCTGGCCCCAATGCCCCGCCGCGCTTTCCTCGAAAGATCGGATCCTTTGTTCTGATATCAAAGGGGCAGAGCTCCACATACCGCGTGACAGCGGCGCGGGCCACCGGCAGGACCGGCACCAATCTTTGCTTGCCGCCTTTTCCGGTGATGCGCAGGACATCGGGCAATGGGTGATCTGCCCCGGTTAATCCGAGGGCCTCCGATATCCGCAGGCCGCAACCATAGAGCAGGGTTAATACTGCCGCATCGCGAGCGGCGATCCAATCCTCTTGGGCCTGCAACTCGACGGTCTCAATCATTTCATGAGCGGCATCTTCGGTCAAAGGACGGGGCAGTTTGCGTTCGAATTTTGGCGCGCGTGCCGATAAAACGGCGGTTGGCGCAAGCGCATGGCGCTCGGCGAGCCAACGAAAGAAGGTTTTCACCGCAGAGAGAGATCGCGCTAAACTGCGGCTGCTCACTCCGCGGCCGCGCTCATGTGCCATCCACGCGCGCATATCGCGTGTGGCGATGGCGGCCAGAGACGACAGCCCCTGCCGTCCGCCGCGATGTTGGGCCATGAAGGCGGTAAATCCAGCCACGTCGGTTGCATAGGCGCTAAGGGTATTCTCAGCCGCAGATTTTAAAGCGCGCTCGTGAGACAGCCAATGCTCCATGGCATCGCGAATAGCCGGTGATATCAAGGTGAGGTCAGGCCTCTGTGACATCATCGCCCCCTATGTCAGCCACCGGCGCAGGGCGCGTTCAAAGATTGTTGCAAAGAATGTCAACAAATCTGTTCCCTGGGCGGGGGAAAATTGCTCGGCATCCTTGGCGCCAAGGACCAAAAGTCCGGGCAGGGTGCCGGCGCCAAAATCCAGCTGCAAACAAGCCTCAGACCCCACAGGCCCGATGGCTTCAGGGTAGACAAAAACATCCGGCTTTGTGACCGTGCGCAGGGTCACCTTGGCTTCTAAGTTTTGGGACAGGTAATGGGAGACAAAGCCGATCGGGGCCGGTTTCACAACAGGGCCAAGCGGCGCGAGGTTGGGATCGGGACTTTGAGTCTGCGTTTCCAGAATCAAACAGGCATAGTCGATCCGCAAAATATCGACCATCTCTGCGCCAATCATGGTCAAGAACCCGCCAAAATCGGTCGGCTCCATGATTTTCAGCAAGGCGCGATGGATTTGCTGCGTGCCGGCGAGGTTGTCGTAAGCGGCCGCAATAACGGAGCGGTTGGTCTCCTCCAGCCGGCCCAATTGCGCTTCAAGCCGGTGCATGGCCACGCTGCGCAAGTCCACAATATTTTGACCCAAAGTCTCATCATGGGCCGCCAATAATGCGCGCATCACCTCCGGGGCGTCTAGAACGATCCGTGGATTCTGGGTGATGATATCGCGCAAGATTTCTTCGGCCTGCGCTGCGGTTTGCGGTGTCATGGCTGTCCCATTCACTTATGCGATGGTGGTCCCCATTGCATGGAGACAGGCTTACCATAGGTTAGAGAATTTTCTGCCCTGTTTTTGCCCAATCTGACATAAATTGCTCCAAACCCTTGTCGGTCAAAGGGTGATTGGCCAGTGATTTGATCACATTTGGCGGCGCTGTTATCACATCTGCCCCAATCAAGGCCGATTGAGTGACATGGTTGACTGTGCGGATAGAAGCGGCCAAAATTTGCGTGTCGAAACCAAAGTTGTCATAAATTTGGCGGATATCTGCGATTAAATCCATACCGTCGATGTTCACATCATCCAGGCGGCCAATGAAGGGGCTGATGAAGGTGGCTCCAGCCTTGGCGGCCAAAAGTGCTTGGTTGGCGCTGAAGCAGAGGGTGACATTCACCATTTTGCCTTCACCCGACAAGGTCTTACAGGCTTTGAGCCCGTCCCAAGTCAGCGGCAGTTTGACGGTGATGTTCGGCGCAATTTCCGCCAGCTTACGCCCTTCGGCGATCATATCTTCCGCTTGGGTCGCAACCACTTCTGCGCTGACTGGACCGGAGACCAATTCGCAAATTTCGCGTGTAACTTCAATGATATCACGGCCAGATTTCAAGATCAAAGAGGGGTTGGTCGTCACCCCGTCGACCATGCCCAAATCGTTCAATTCGGCAATTGCGTCTATTTCAGCTGTATCAACAAAAAATTTCATGGCGTATGTCCTTGATAGGTTGGCCTTCGTTGGGGCAAGCTTTATCGGAGTTTTTAG